>Ga0075163_10000831_pt1 | contig 40949 bp, 36 predicted proteins | sample JI1023141ADNA_FD_71478 | JGI IMG/M metagenome (GOLD analysis project Ga0075163, IMG submission 71478) | Wastewater effluent complex algal communities from Wisconsin, to seasonally profile nutrient transformation and Carbon sequestration -... | ecosystem: Engineered > WWTP > Effluent > Algae...
GCCGAGGGGCAGATCGGTCCGGATATCGCGGCTCATGGCGAAATTGTGGCGGTTTGCGTGACCGCCGATGCCTCCGGGAAAATGACGGCCCAGCCCATTCCGGCGGAGGTGAAGGCGAAGCTGGATATTGCGCCTGCGGCGCTGCTGGTCAAAGCCTGACCTCAGGTCCTGCTCAGGTTCTTTCCTGCCAAGGACGGGGCAGCACATCGACGGCGTAGGTCCGGATGGAGTCCGATTTGCCCTTTACTTGCATGCTGCCAAGGAAGCGCAGACTTTTGGCGACGCCCGCCGCGACGGCGGTGGCTTCGCTCACGATGATCAGGGTCTGGTGGGCCGGTTCCTTGGTTTGGGTTTCCAGTCGCGAAGCCAGGTTCACGCCGTCGCCGATCACGGTATAGTTCAAGCGGGTCTTGGAGCCCATGTTGCCGGCGACGACCCGGGCGGTGTTGATGCCGATGCCAAAGGTCAGGCGCGGTCGGCCTTCGGCGGTCAGCTGGCGGTTGAGATCCTCCAGCGCATCACCCATGGCGCGGGCCGCCGTGATGGCGCGGGCCGCGGCGTCGGGGATGGCGACGGGGGCGCCAAAGAGGGCCATGATGGCGTCACCGATGTACTTGTCGATCACGCCACCGTGCTGCTCGATGATCGTGCTCATGCGATCCAGGTAGCGGTTGAGGAGAGCCAGCACCTCGGTCGGAGGCATCTTTTCACTCAGGCTGGTGAAGTCGCGGAGATCGCAAAAGAGAATCGTGACCTCGCGCTCCTCGCCGCCGAGCTTCAGGTCGGATTTGAGGAGCTGGGTGGCGATTTCAGGCGAGACGACCATGCCCAGAAGATTGCGGACGCGATCGCGTTCGGCCAGACCGGCGGTCATTTGGTTGAAGGCGGTGGCGAGCTGGCCGAGTTCGTCCTTGCGACCCAAATCGATGCGCTGGCTGTAGTCGCCGCTGGCCACCAGCTTGGTGTGTTGGGCAAGCTGTTGCACCGGCCGGCTGACACCCCGGGCAAGACCGAAAGCCATCAGGATCGCGGCGACGAGGGCCGCGAGGGAAATAGAGAGAGCCTTTCTGGCCAGCTCCCGGGCCGAGGCCAGCTCGGCGGTAAGTGAACGTTGCAGGGCGATCCGGGCGGGGGCCTCACCCAGGAGGTCAAGCGATTCGAAGCGAGTGACGTAGGGTTCGCCCGCAAGAGTCATGACCCTGCTCCCAGAAATATTGCCGCTATGCGCGGCGTTGTACTCCAGGACTTCGCGCGCCAATGCGTCGGGCAGGGTCGAGGATAGCACCCGGTGGTCAGGCTGGTTGGGCGCTGAGGTGAACGTGAACTCCAGGAGCGTGTTTTTCTTGATCGGCTGCGTGATGGTCGTGTCGATGGGGTAGGCGAGACCGAACCAACCGGCGACATTGGGGTAAGGGGCATAAAGCGGCACCACCACGAGAACGTGGAGTCGTCCTTTGAGGTAGGAATAGTCGCTGGCCTGCTCCATTTCCGCCTCGGCGGCGCGTCTGATCAAATACTGGAAAGGCCCTATGTTTTCGGTGGCGAGTTCGTCGTTTTCAACACTGAGGGCAAGAATCTGCCCTTCGGTCGAGAACAAGGTGATGAAGGGCGGGAGGGACTCTGCGCCCAGTTTGACCCGATCAGCATAACTCCTGAGCACGGACTGCAGGGTTGGCCGGTCCAGCGGTTCCTGCATGATCAGTTTCCGGATCTGATAGTCGCTGCTCAGCACCTTGGCGCTGCCGGCGAGAAACGCGATGCGCTCGCTCAGGTTCTGCCGGAAGATCCCCGCACCGACCTCCAGGTTCTGCCTGATGTGATCGAGCGCGTTGTTCTCATTGGCACGGGAAACAAGGAGATAGACCGAAATCTGGACGACAGCGAACAGCCCCGTGAGCAGGACGAGCAACTGGGTGCTAAAACGCCGAAATCGCGGAAACCGGAGTCGCACGGTCAACGATAGTCGCCGGCTTTGCCACCCAGGCTGCGGCGGATCCGGCGGTCAGGTTTGAGCGTGACGCTGAAGGATTCGTGAGCCGGGGTGCTCTCAAGCAGAGTGATTTCCCGGGTTTCCGTCTTGCCCATCCGTGGATGCCAAACTTCCACTCGATACCGTCCCGCCGGCACCGACAGGGCGACTTGCCCCTGGGCATCCGTCTTGGCAAACCAAGGCGTTGGCACGATCACCACATGGGATATCATCCAGTCGTGAATGTTGCATCCGATGGTGACCAAGCCAGGCAGATCGAAGACGACCGACTCGGATTGACCCGGATTATAGAGCGGCAGCTCAAATCGGCGCGGCTTCGACAGCGAATAGACGTGATGCTGAACGGTGTCTTGGTTGGGTAGAACGACCTTGGTACCTGACTGGATGATGGTCAGAAAGGTGGAGAATTCCTGGTCCTTCTGTGCAATCTCAACCTCGGCGCCGGCGGCAACCGGCGGTGCCGGACGATCAAGCGGGATTAGCGATACCGCCGCTTCGTTGACCGGCTGCGCTCCCGGCGCAGAAGCCAGCGTGCAGCTAAATTCGGCTCCGGAGAGACCAACGGTCAGCGTGATGGCCAACAGGAGTCCGGCAAGATGTGCGTTCAGAGTGGGCGGTGTGTTCACGACGACCCTTATGATGCAGGTTTGTCGGCTGGAGCGAAGCGAAGATTCAGCTAAAAGCGATGACTCAGGGACAAACCCCAGGAATCGGTCGGGTAGGCAATGCCGAGCCGGTTGACCACATAGGCGGCGCTTTTGCGCAGTTCCACGACCGTGCGATTGTTGAACGAGTAGCCAAGGGCCACGGACCAAAGATCCACATCCGCTTCAACATTGTAGGAGACCCAGCCGCTTCCATAGAGATTCGTGACGGACCACGGGCGCGCGGAATAGTAGCGCTGGACCTCCGGTCCAAAGACACCGCCCAGGGCCATTCCCCAGACCGACCAGACCGCGTTGGCGACGATGTCCCCCTTGAGCCGGCTCGCGCTGCCGCTCAGGGTCCAGCTTTCATTGATGTCCCAGCGGGCGTCCAGCGTGAAGGAGTGTTGGTTGAGATCGAAGGTTGCGCTGCGGGCCGCGTGCTCAAGCACGTTGACCGTGGCGGCGAGCCGCAGGTTGGGCAGGAGCCGTTTCGACAAGCTGAGACCGGCTTCCGTAGTCCAACCCCGATCCGCACCCAGTCGCGCGGCTTTGAAAGTGGCGGCAACGAAGCCCTGCAGGACGGGAGCCTGGGGGCCGAGACCGAACTTGTTCTGCAGAGTGAGCCGGCCGGAGTAGCGAACGTTATCCGTCAGGCCATATTCCTGCACCGTCAGGGAGTCGATTTGCGCGCTGGCGAGCAGCAGCAGGCTCGGAGCAAGCTGGCGAACGTCGGAGCCGGAGAGGCTGAACTCGTAGGTGCGGGCATCCTGACGGGTCGGCGCGTAGGAAGTCCGGCTGATGTTGTTGACTTCGGCAACGGTGCCGCTGGCGCTGAGGTGAAGAAGTTCCCACCAGGCGGCCGCGGGGGTCGCGGTCGCCGCGCTCCCTGCAACCGCCAGCAGGCTGGAGGCCAGGAGAAGGATGAACAAGCGCTTCATAACAGGGGTTGCAGTAATTGCCACACAGTATCGGCCACGACGGCATGTCCTTGAGGAGTGGGGTGGATGCCGTCAGCCTGATTGAGGTTGGGAACACCGCCCACGCCGTCCAGCAGAAAGGGCAGCAGGATGGCCCCGGTCTTGCGGGCCAGCGAAGGGTAAATCGCGGCAAATCTCTTCGTGTAGTCTGATCCCATGTTGGTTGGCATCTGCATTCCGGCGATGATCACCTTTACGGTTGGATCGCGTTGACGGATGCGTGCAATCATGGCCTCGAGATTGGCCTCGGTTGTAGCAGTGTCGACGCCCCGTAGCCCGTCATTACCACCCAGTTCGATAAGAAATATGTCGACCGGCTGGCGCAGGATCCAATCGAGTCGCCGGAGGCCGCCCGCGGTGGTCTCACCGCTCAGCCCCGCGTTGACCACCCGCCACGGCAGTCCCTGCGCATCAATTCTCTTCTGAATGAGAGCAGGGTAGGCCTCGTCCGGATCCACGCCGTAGCCCGCGGTCAGGCTGTCGCCGAAGAAGATGATGGTTTTGGTTTCGACCGCCGGCAGGTGCAGGCCGATCAGCAATCCCAGGGCGACGGGCAGCATCCGCCATGATTGGCTTTTGCGCTTTGGCGAATGTTCACTCTTGTTCAGGCCCATTGTGATGACTGACCAAAGTGTTCAAACCATCCTGAATGTCCAGCGCCTGACCAAAACCTACGCGACCGCCGCCGGTCCGCTCACGGTGTTGCAGGAAGTCTCGTTCTCCATCCCGGCCGGCGGCACCTGCGCCATCGTCGGTCCCTCGGGCAGCGGCAAGACCACCCTGCTGGGCCTCTGTGCGGGACTCGACCAGCCGTCCACCGGCAGCGTGATGCTGGACGGCCGGGAGATCGGCGGACTGACTGAGGACCAGCGCGCCCTGGTGCGCAACGAGTGCGTGGGGTTTGTCTTCCAGAACTTTCAACTGATCCCGACGCTGACCGCCCGGGAAAACGTGCTGGTGCCGCTGGAATTGCGGGGCGGGGTCGTCAACGAGACGGAAGCCAAGGATCTGTTGGACCGGGTCGGCCTGGGGGATCGCCTGGATCATTACCCTTCGCAACTCTCGGGAGGTGAGCAGCAGCGGGTCGCGCTGGCCCGGGCCTTCATCAACCGCCCCCGCATTTTGTTTTGTGACGAGCCCACCGGCAACCTCGACGGGGACACGGCCCACGCGATGGTCGACCTCATATTCGGACTCAACCGCGAACGCGGCACGACTTTGGTGCTCGTGACCCACGATCTCGAACTCGCCCGCAAAACCCAACGGATCCTCCGCCTCCGCTCTGGCCAGGTGATCTCGGACGAGACCACTTGAACCGCCACTTCCTCAGAACATCAACCCGGGCCCACTAAACACACGAAAGGACACAAAATGAAAGAGCTGATCTATCGTGACGAATGCTACAAGGTCATCGGAGCGTGCTTCGAGGTCTACAAAGACAAGGGGCATGGGTTTCTTGAAGCAGCTTTTCAGGAATGTTTGGAAATCGAACTGGGTCTGCAGTCTATTCCTTTCGCTACCCAGACACCACTCACTCTGAGTTACAAAGGGCACCTCCTTAAGCAGCACTACCTAGCTGATCTGGTCTGTTCTGGCAAAATCATCGTCGAACTCAAAGCGGTCGATAAGCTGGCCGACGAGCACCGTTCACAGCTTTTGAACTACCTGAATGCCTCCGGATACAGGCTCGGATTGCTGGTGAATTTTGGCCACCACCCAAAGCTCGAGTGGGAAAGGCTCGTATTATGAAAAACCTTTCGTGTCGATTCGTGCATTTCGTGGGCCCCTCTCATCGATGAACTTCATCCTCAAGATGGCCTGGCGGGATACGCGGGCTTCCCGGCGGCGGTTGCTGTTGTTTTCCCTGGCGGTGGTGCTGGGGGTGGCGGCGCTGGTGGCGGTCAGTTCCGTGCGGGACAATCTTCGCCTCGCGATCGCGGAGCAGACCAAGTCCCTGCTCGGCGCCGACCTCACGGTGAACTCGCGCGCGGAATTCCCGGCCGAAACGATGGAGTACTTCGCCAGTCTCGGCGAGGCGCGTGCGCGGGAGATATCCTTCAACTCCATGCTGCTCGTGCCGCGCGCGGGCGGACCGACCCGCCTGGTGCAGGTGCGCGCTATCGAGGGCGAGTTTCCCTTCTACGGGGATTTCGACACCGCTCCGGCCGGCGCGCGGGCCTCGCTTCGCGGCGGGATGAATGCCGTGCTCGAGGAGAGCCTCATGGTTCAGTTTAACCTCAAGGAAGGCGACCCCATCCGGCTCGGCAGCGCCGAGTACCGCGTGGCCGGCGCCTTGCGGGCCATTCCGGGCGAGGCCATGGCTGTCACGCAAATGGCTCCACGGGTCTACGTGCCGCTGGCGACGGTCGGCGGGACGGGACTACTGCAGCCGGGCAGTATCTCGCGGCACCGGTTCTACTTCAAATTTCCCGCCGGCTTTGACGCGGACGCGCTCGTGCGGGACCTGCGGGAGCGCTTCCGCGAACAGCGCTTCGGTTACGACACAGCCGAGGAGCGCAAACGGGAACTCGGCCAGTCCATCACGAACGTGAATTCATTTCTGAGCCTGGTCGGCTTTGCGTCGCTCCTCCTCGGCGCCATCGGTGTGGCCAGCGCCATCCATGCCCATATCCGGCAGAAGATTCCCACCATCGCCATGCTCCGCTGTCTCGGAGCCTCGTCACGCACGAGCTTTGCCATTTATCTGGTTCAGGGACTCGGGCTCGGCCTGGTGGGCGCCACCTTGGGCGCGGTTCTGGGACTCGCCCTGCAACTCGCACTGCCTGGATTGTTGCGGGAGTTTCTACCCTTTGCCCTGCAAGCCTCGGTCTCTTGGTCGGCGCTGGGCGGAGGCCTGGGGGCCGGTCTGGTCGTGAGCGTGCTGTTTGCCCTGCTGCCACTGTTGGAGGTGCGTCGGGTGTCGCCCTTGCTCACGCTGCGATCTGCCGTGGTGCCGAGCGCCGGACGCGACTGGTGGCAGTTGGTCATGCTGGTGGTGATCGGGGCCGCCGTGTTCGGTTTCGCCTACTGGCAGACCGGCCGGCTGCGCTATGCCGCGGGTTTTGCCGGGGCGCTGGCCGTCAGCTTTGCGGTGCTGGCCGGGATTGCCCGGGCGCTCTCTTGGTGTGCCCGACGGTTCACGCCGCGGCGTCTGCCCTATGCCTGGCGGCAAGGAATGGCCAATCTGTACCGTCCCAACAACCGCACCTTGCTCCTGCTGGTCTCCCTCGGGTTGGGCACCTTCCTGATGATGACGCTCTACCTGTCCCGTGACACTCTGCTGGGCCAGTTGCGTGTAGTCGGGGGAGGGGAACGACCCAACCTGATGCTGTTTGATATTCAGGATGACCAGGTCGAGCCGCTGCGGAAACTGCTTCGGGACAATGGTGCCCCGGTCAAGGAGTACGCCCCCATCATCACGATGCGCATCGCCTCGATCAAGGGACGGGCGGCCGCCGACCTGCTCAAGGACAGGGAGTTGCGGATCCCGGCGTGGACGTTGCGGCGGGAGTATCGCTCGACCTATCGGGCGGTGCTTTCGGACAGCGAAAAGCTTACGGCCGGTGCTTTCACGGGACACGTGGCAGAAGGGGTGGACGTTATTCCGGTGTCGGTGGAAGAAAAACTGGCGGGTGATCTGCAGGTCACGCTCGGGGATGAAATCGTTTTCGATGTGCAAGGCGTGCCGGTGAAGGCCCGCGTCGACAGCATCCGCCAGGTGGATTGGCGCAGGATGCAGCCGAATTTCTTTTTGGTGTTTCCCGAGGGTGCGCTCGAGGCGGCGCCCAAGTTTCACATCATGGCCCTGCGGGTGGCTGATGCCGGTCAATCCGCGAAGATCCAGCAGGCCGTCGTGCGCGAGCACCCGAATGTTTCCGCCATCGACCTCGCGCTGATCATCCAGACGATCGACGGGGTGTATTCCAAGGCGTCCTTTGTGGTGGAATTTCTGGCGCTGTTTACCGTGGTCACGGGCGGAATCGTCCTGGCGGGGGCCGTGCTGATCGGCCGTTCCCAGCGGGTCCGGGAAAGCGTTCTCCTGCGCACGCTGGGGGCCAGCAAGGCGCAGGTAAACCGGATCATGTTCGCTGAATACCTCACGCTCGGGACGCTCGGCGCGGCGGTTGGGGCCATTCTCGCGATCGGTGCGAACTGGGCGCTGGCCTACTTCATCTTCCAGGTGAAGTGGGTGATGCCATCCCTGGCAGTGCTGGGGGGAGGGTGGGCGATCGTCAGCCTGATGACTGTCGCCACCGGGTGGTTGTCCAACCGCGGCATTTGCGACCATCCCCCGCTGGCCGTATTGCGCGAGGAAACGTAGCGGGCCGCAGGCCAGGCACGGGGCGGGGGCACAAGGCTTGTTTATCCAGGAATGGGTGGAACGAGGAGGAGTGGGTGTCCGGCCGTGGATTTGGTCTTGTCACTTGTTACGCCGCCCTTGTGACTTCCTACCCACGCCGATGCCCTCCGCTCCCCACCACCTGACCTTTCACTACACGCTGCGCAATCGCGAGGGGCGGGTGCTGGACACCTCGCGCGGAGCCGAACCGCTCGGTTGCATCGAGGGGGCTGGCCAGATCATCGAGGGACTGGAAGAGCCGTTGCTGGCCATGACCGCCGGGGAGACCCGGCAGGTCGTCGTTTCCCCGGATCGGGCCTACGGTCTGCGGGATGATGCCATGGTCCAGAAAGTCCGGCGGGCCCAGTTGCCCGTGGATGATTTGAAAGTGGGCGACCAGTTTCAGACCGGGCCGGACCGTTTGGATCCGATTGTGACGGTGCTCGCCATCGAGGGGGACGAAGTCCTGCTCGACGCCAATCATCCGCTGGCCGGTCAGGAGCTGTATTTTGAAGTGGAGTTGGTCACCCGCCGCGTCGCCACCTCCGCCGAGCTTCAAGCCGACTCGCAAATCGACTGAGTTACCCAACCCCATGAAAGTCCTCGGCATCGACATTGGTGGATCCGCGCTGAAAGGCGCTCCCGTAGATACAGTCACGGGCCGGTTGCTGGCCGAACGGCATCGAGTGGAAATCACCTCACCATGCCCGCTGAAAGTGGGCCTCGCGGCGGCCAAGGAGATTGTCCACCATTTCAAATGGAAGGGACCGGTCGGCATCGGATTTCCTGCCATTATCCGCAACGGTAAGATTGGTGCGGTGGGCAACCTGGGTGATGCCTGGTCGGGCCAGGACGGGGAGGCGATCTTCCGAGCGGCCACGCATTGCCGGGTGCGCCTCATCAACGACGCTGACGCCGCCGGCCTGGCCGAGATGAGGTTCGGTGTCGGGCGGGGGCAGCAAGGCACCGTGCTCCTCCTCACCTTTGGCACGGGCATCGGCTCGGCGCTTTTCCATCGCGGGGAATTGTTTCCCAATGCCGAATTCGGCCACATTCCGTGGCGGGGCAAGGCCTTTGAACGTTACGCGGCAGCTTCGGTGCGCAAGCGGGCACGACTCGACTGGCGCCAATGGTCGGGGCGGGTTAACTGCTATTTCGAGGTGGTGGAACGGCTGGTCTCACCCGACCTGATCATTCTGGGCGGTGGGGTCAGCAAGAAGTCCGAGAAATTCCTGAAGTATCTCCGCGCCGATGCCAAGGTTGTCCCGGCCAAGCTGCATAACGATGCGGGCATCGTGGGTGCGGCCATGGCCTGGCAGCATGCCTCCCGCTAGACGCGCCGGACACACCGTCGGTCTTGGGTGCCGGGTGGCTTCAATCCTGGCCGGCGCCGCTTGACCCGGCCCGCTTTGGCTCGCGTGCGCCTTGATGCCATTCATCCGCCTGCTTCTCCACTTATCAAAAGGGAATGCAACTTTGGGCCGTTTGCGGGTGTGTTATCGCCATGCCCAGCCATGATCGCCTGTTCCTGAGTTCATCGCGCCTGAATGTTGCCGCCTCAGCGACGGGTGTTTCTCCGACTGGTTTTATTGGCTGCCGTACCACTAATCGCTGGTCATCAAGCAGCTCCCTGTAATACCTTTTCCCTTACATCATCCCATGTCTGCTCCATCGAATCCCGTACCAGCCACGCCGAAGAAGAAATCCCGTCGCAAGCTTTTGATCGTGCTGCTTGCGCTCGCCGTCGTGGCCATCGGAGCCACGGTGGTCGTCGTCGCCAAAAAGAAAGACAAGTCCATCGTCGTCACCACGGAAAAGGCGGTGATCAAGACAATCACCCAGGTGGTCAATGCCACCGGCAAGATCCAGCCCGAGACCGAGGTCAAGATCGCGCCCGAGGTTTCCGGTGAAATCATCGAGCTGCCCCTGCGCGAGGGCGCCGCGGTCAAGAAAGGGGACCTTCTCGTCCGCATCAAACCCGACAATTACAAGTACCAGCTCGACCAGCGCGAGGCTGCCTTGGCGGCCGCGCGGGCCACCGCGATCCAGAACAAGGCCCAACTGCAGAAGGCGGAGGAAGACTACAAGCGCGCCCAGGACCTGTTCGCCAAGCAACTGATTTCCGAGGCCGACATGACGGCGAGCCGCACAGCGTTTGAGCAGGCGCATGCCTTCTACGACAATGCCCTGGCGCAGATCCGCAGCAGCGAGGGCCTGCTGGCCCAAGCCCAGGAGCAACTCAGCAAGACCGTCATCTATTCCCCCATCGACGGCACCGTGAGCTCCCGCACCAATGAGGTGGGCGAGCGCGTCGCCGCCACCGGTTCCTACGGCGTGGCCGAGGTCATGCGCGTGGCCGACCTCGCCAACATGGAAGTCCGTGTCAACGTCAACGAAAACGACGTCATCAACGTCAAGATCGGCGACAAGGCCAAGATCTCCGTCGACGCCTACCCGAACCGGCGCTTCGCCGGCGAGGTCTGGGAAATCGCCTCCAGCGCCCGCACCACGGGCATGAACACCCAGGAGGAAGTCACCAATTTCGTGGTCAAGATCCGCATCACCGATCGCGACGTCGCCTTCCGTCCCGGCATGAGCGCCAACGCCGACATCGAGACCAAGTCGGTGACCGACGTGGTGGCCGTGCCGATCCAGTCGGTCACCGTCCGCAGCCGCGAGGGCTCCAAGACCATCGACCAGCTGGCGCAGGAGCGTGACAAGAAGGCCAAGGAGACTCAGGGCGAAGGTGCCGCCGCCGCGATCAACCAGAAGCAGCAGCGGGAGAGCGAACGCGCCGACCGCGAGGCCCTCCAACGCGTGGTCTTTCTTCGCACGGGTGACACGGTCAAGATGGTCAATGTGACGACCGGTATTTCCGACACCACCCACATGGAGATCACCTCCGGGCTGAAGAAGGACGACGAGGTGGTGACCGGTCCCTTCAGCGTCGTCACCCGCATGCTCAAGGACGGAGACAAGGTCCGCATCGAGCCACCCAAGAAGCCCGGCGACAAGAAGAAGTAATCCCCGTCGCCTCACCATGACTCCTGTCGCACCCACGGCCGCACGGCCGACCCGCCCCCCGGGGAAGCTGGTCATCCAGATTGATGGCGTCACCAAGTTCTACAAGATGGGCGAGGAGACGATCCGCGCTTTGCGCGGCGTCGCCCTGCAGATCCGACGCAACGAGTACCTCGCCATCATGGGCCCATCCGGTTCCGGCAAGTCCACGCTGATGAACATGCTGGGCTGCCTGGATACCCCCACGGACGGTCATTACGATTTCAACGGCAAGAACGTGGCGCACATGGTGGACGACGAGCTCGCGGAGATCCGCAACCACGAGATCGGTTTCGTTTTCCAGACCTTCAACCTGCTGCCGCGCTCCAATGCCCTGCACAATGTCGAGCTTCCTCTGATCTACGCCGGTCTGCCCCGCCACGAACGCCTGGAGCGCGCCCGTCAGGCGCTCACGGATGTCGGTCTCGGTGACCGCATGCATCACCGGCCGAACGAGCTTTCCGGCGGTCAGCGTCAGCGCGTGGCCATCGCCCGGGCGCTGGTGACTCGTCCGTCGATCATCCTCGCCGATGAACCGACGGGCAACCTCGACTCCAAGACCGGCGTCGAGATCATGGAACTCTTCGAGCAGCTCTACGAGCAGGGCAACACCATCATCGTGGTCACCCACGAAGAGGACATCGCCCGGCACGCCCGCCGGATCGTCCGGCTCCGCGACGGTCTCATCGAAAGCGACGAGCAGATTACCTGAATTCCATGCGCCGTCTGATTTACGAGCTGATTGAATCCGTCCGGATCGCGGCCGCCCAGATCCGGGCAAACAAGATGCGCTCGGCGCTCACGGCGCTCGGGGTGATCATTGGCATCGTTGCCGTCACGCTCATGGGCACGGCGATCAAAGGCATCGACGCCGGCGTCGACCGCAGCATGGCGGGCTTTGGCGACGACATTCTCTATGTTTCCAAATGGCCCTGGCACGGCGTCGAGGACTGGTGGAACTACCGCAATCGCCGGCCGATCAAGCATGAGTACGGTCCGCAGATCAACGCGTGGATCGCGGCGAATCCCAACAGCGCCCTCAAACTCGCGGTGCCGACCGGCCAGCGGAACACGACCATCATTCGCGGCGAGTACCGCGTGAACAACATTTACACGCTCGGCACCACCTCGGACTACGCCCGCATCACCCGGTCGGATCTGCGGGAGGGACGCTTTTTCAGCGACTTCGAGGGTCAAGCCGGGTCCAACGTGGCCGTCATCGGATTTGATGTCGCCGATGCGCTTTTTCCCAACGAATCGCCGCTCGGGCAGACCGTGCGCATCCGGGACCAAAATTTCCAGGTGATCGGCGTGGTGGCCAAGCAGGGCAGTTTCCTCGGCCTGTTCAGCTGGGATTCCATGATCGCCATGCCCCTGAGCACCTACCGGCGCTACTACCGGGTCGGTGAGGGTGGCGAGTTGCGGGTGCAGGTGGACAACAAACGGATGGCCGAGGCCAAGGAAGAGCTGCAGGGTCTCATGCGCCGGATCCGCGGGCTCGGACCCGAGCAGCGCGATGACTTTGAAATCAACGAGCAGGGGACGATCCGGGAGCAACTTGATCCGATCAAGAATGGTATCGCCATGGCGGGGCTCTTCATCACCGGGCTGGCGCTCTTCGTTGGTGCCATCGGCATCATGAACATCACGTACGTCAGTGTGAAGGAACGCACCAAGGAGATCGGAACCCGCAAGGCCCTCGGGGCCCGGCGTCGGACGATTTTGCTGCAGTTTCTCGTCGAGGCGGTGGCGATCTGTTTTGTGGGGGGAGTGGCCGGGCTGGCCCTTGCCGCCGGACTCACCAGCCTGGTGACGGTGATAGCGCCCTCGTTCCCCTTGGTCTTTTCCACCGGCCTGGTGGTCGTCGGCCTCACGGTCTCCGTCCTGACCGGCATCTTCAGCGGCTTCGCCCCGGCCTGGGCTGCCAGCAAACTCGATCCGGTGGTCGCCCTCCGTTACGAATGAACTTCTCTGAAATCCTCCGGCTGGCGTTTGACTCGCTCAAGGCCAACAAACTGCGCTCCAGCCTGACCATGCTGGGCATTGCAGTTGGCGTGTTCTCAGTCATCGGGGTGATGACGGTCATATCCGGACTCAAAGGCTCGATCGAGTCGGGCTTGAATGTGCTCGGGGCGAACTCGTTCCAGTTCATGAAGTATCCGGCGATCAATTTCAGCGATCCCCGGCAGCGTTTCGCCAACCGGCAGGATATCGATTATCCTCAAGCCACCCGTTTCAAGGAACTCATGGGCGAGACTGCCCAGATCAGCCTGATGCTGCGCCGCGGCGGCCGGATCGCCACCTACCTGGATCGCCGGACCAATCCAAATGTCCTGCTGGGTGGCGGCGACGAGAACTTCATCACCAGCCGCAACTACGAGATTGCGGCCGGCCGCAACCTCGGACCGGACGACGTGGCGATGAGCCGGGCCGTGGTTTTGCTGGGCGATGAGCTGACCAAGAAGCTTTTTATCAACGAGAACCCATTGGGCCGGATGGTCCGGATCGACGGCCATACCTACACGGTGGTGGGATTGCTCGCGCCCAAGGGCTCCTCCTTCGGGCAGAGCCAGGACAACTTCGCGGTGGTCCCGATCACCCAGTTTCTGGACGCGTACGGTCGCTATGGCCGGTCCATCAGCATCAATGTGCAGGGGCCCGATCAGGCGACCTTGGCGGCGATCCAGGATGTGTCCGTGGGCACCATGCGTCTGGTGCGGGGCCTGGACCCGGAAGATCCGAACGATTTTGAGATCTTCTCCAACGACTCATTGATCGAGGCCTTCAACAACATCGCCAACACCGTTGCGATCGGGGCCTTCGTCATCAGTGCGATTGCACTCCTCGCCTCCGGAGTGGGCGTCATGAACATCATGCTGGTGAGCGTCACCGAGCGCACGAAGGAGATCGGCATCCGGAAATCGATCGGGGCGAAGAAAAACAACATCCTTGCGCAGTTCCTCATTGAGGCGGTCCTGCTCTCCCTCGTCGGAGGCTTGATCGGCATCGCCGTGGGCGTGATTGGCGGCAACATCGGGGCCATGTTGCTGAATGCCTCCGCGGTGTTTCCCTGGGGTTGGGCGGTCGCCGGCCTACTGGTGTGCTCGGCGATCGGTATCGGCTTCGGTTTCTACCCGGCGTGGAAGGCCGCCTCGCTCGATCCGATCGAGGCGTTGCGGTACGAGTGAGGGTGGAGTCCCTTGGTTCTTGGCCTGGGATTTGATCCTTTTGGGTCCAATGCCCCGGCTTGGCTTTCGGCCAGAACGATCAGGCCGGTTTTGGAGGGCTGGTCTCCCGACCAGCCGCGGCCGGTCAGGAGACCGGCCCTGCACAACAAATAACCGGAAATCCCGCCCGGTCGTTCGCGGTTTGTCTCACTAGAAGAGCACCCCGGCGGTGGCTGACTTCCGCGCTCAGGCCACGAACATGCCGGCGATGCAGGCGGAGAGGTAGCAGGCGATCGTGCCGCCGCAGACGGCCTTGACGCCGAGGGAAGCGAGGTTTTCACGCTGGTTCGGGGCCAGGGTGCCGATGCCGCCGATCTGGATGCCGATCGACACGATGTTGGCAAAGCCGCACATCGCGTAGGTCAGGATGATGATCGTGCGCTTGTCGGTCAGGACGCCGTCGGCCTTCATCTGGCCGAGCTGGAGGAAGGAGATGAACTCGTTCAGCACCGTGCGGGTCCCGAGCAGCTGGCCTGATTGCAGCAGATGGCCGTAATCGATGCCGATCAGCCAGGCGAGGGGGGCGTAGATAATTCCCAGCACAAACTCGAGGGAGAAGCCCTTGAAGGCGCCGCCGGTCACCGACTCGATCCAGCCGTTGAAGCCGGGGTAGGAGACGATCTCGGTGCCGCCGATCACGAGCGTGTGCGGGGCGCCGGCCCAGCCGAAGAGGGCGTTGAACAGCGCGATCAGAGCCGTGAAGGTGATGAGCATCGCGCCCACGTTCACTGCGAGCTTGAGCCCGTCGGTCGTGCCGAGGCAGATCGCGTCCACCAGGTTGCTGCCGATCTTCTCCTTGGAGACGGTAAGGTCGGTGTTAATCTTCTCGGTCTGGGGCATGATGATCTTGGAGATCATGAGACCGGCCGGGGCGTTGATGACGGAAGCGGTGATGAGATGGGTCGCGAAGAGGATGCGCTCGGCGTCGCTGTTGCCGCCGAGAAAGCTGATGTAGGCCAGCATGACGGCTCCGGCGATCGTGGCCATGCCGCCGACCATGATCGTGAAGATCTCCGAACGCGTCATCGTCGGCAGGAAGGGTTTGATCAGGAAGGGAGCCTCGGTCTGGCCGAGGAAGATGTTGGCCGAGGCGCTGAGGGTTTCCGCACCCGACAGCGGCATGAACCGGGAGATGACCCAGGCGAAGGCCCAGACGATCTTCTGCAGGATGCCCAGGTAGTAGAGCATCGAGGTGAACGCGGAGAAGAAAATGATCGAGGGCAAGATGCCGATGGCGAAGACCACACCGTGCTTCTGCTGGTCGGCGAGCGAGCCGAACACAAAGCGCACGCCTTCCTGCGTGAAGCCCATCAGGTCGACGAACCGGCCGCCGACCCATTCCACGGCCGCCCGGGCGGGCGGCACGAAGAGGACGAGGGCCGCGAAAAGGAATTGCAACAGCACGCCGGCGCCGACGACCTTCCAGTTAATGCCCCGACGGTTGGAACTGATGGCATAGGCGAGTCCGATCAGTACGGCGTAGCCCAGGAAACCGCGCAAGATATGGGTGAATTGCTCCATGGTTGGGGTGAATTGACAAATCCTTAGCAGCCGGCCTGCCGGGAGCGAGAATGTTTTGGCCCGCACGAAACTTGTTCCGGACCTTGGCGTCACAAAGGGATCGAGACAATGAACACCCAAGACCTGATCCTCTGCATCGCCGGGCTGCTGGCGATGGGCGTCCTAGGCGTGGCTTGCGTGATAGGTCTGATTGTTTGGATCGCGGGCTGGCGCAGTCCGGGTGGAACTCAGGCTTGGCCTCCGGCCGGCAAGTCCTAGGGTGGGTGGATGGATCTCAAGGAACGACTGAACCGTCATCTCGGCAAGAAGCCGGACACTGCCAACGCGGCCTTCGTGGCGGCCAATGCCACCGTCGTGGGTGATGTGAAGCTCGGCGCGAACAGCAGCGTCTGGTACGGCTGCGTGCTGCGCGGGGACATCCAGTCGATCGAGATCGGCGAAGGCTCGAATGTCCAGGACCTCGCGTGTGTCCATCTGGCGGACGACTACGGCGTGAAGGTCGGGCGTTACACGACCATCGGTCACAGTGCGATCATCCACGCCTGCGAGATCGGGGATGAATGTCTCATCGGCATGGGCGCGACCATCTTGGACGGCGCGGTGATCGGCGACCGGTGTATCGTCGGGGCAAACGCTCTCGTCACCCAGCGGTTCGTCGCGCCTCCGGGCTCGATGATCCTCGGCTCACCCGCCAAGGTCGTGCGGCCGCTCAAGGAAAACGAATTGAATGGCCTGCGTGGTTGGGCGGAAAAGTATGTTCAGGTCGCCAAGGCGCACGCGGCGCGGAAGGTCTGACGACACCCCGACTGGATTGAAGGGCTGTCATCGACAGCCTTTGTTTTGCTCGGGACTGAAAATTGCCAAGAAATGCGGAGCGATGCTCGGCGCTCCGGCGTATGGTGGTTTCACCAAAGGAGAAGCCATGAAAACGAACATCGGGTCATTCGACATTGGCATCAGATTCGTGGGCGGTTGCCTGATCGCTCTCTGGGGCGTGCATGCCGAATCGTGGTGGGCGCTGATCGGTTTGGTGCCGTTCACCACCGCGGTCCTGGGGTATTGTCCGCTCTACAGTCTGTTCCATATCAACACCACCGCCCGGGATCACTGAATCCCCTGATTCCCGCCGGAGGCGAGACGAACCTGAGAGCCATTCAGGTTCGCGGGTGAGGTGTTATCGCACCCGTTCGAGAATCGAGAAGGTGTAACGGTAGTTGGCATCGGCCCCCGTCTGGCTCCACGTTTCCCGCCAGGGCAGGTGACGCCATTCCGGAAACCAGGTGTCTCCCGGCACGGTCGTGTGCACAAGGGTCAGCAGCAGGCGGTCGGCGATCGGCAGGATTTCCTCGTAGATGCGTTGTCCGCCGCAGACCATGATTTGTCCGGGCAGACCCTGCGCCAGAGTCAGGGCGGTCGGGACATCCGGGGCCGTGAGTGGTGCCGCCAGGTTGCCGGCGGGACCGGAATGGGCGATCGGCTTGAGCCGGCTGGGTTGCGAGGTGATCACCACAGGTTGCCGTCCGTCCGTGAGCACACGCGGCCAGGTTTCGTAACAGATGCGGCCCAGGACGACGGTCTGATTGGCCGTCTGGTCGTGAAACCAGCGCTTGTCCTCGGGGATGTCGAAGGGCAGCCGGCCGGCCCGGCCGATGACACGGTTCTCGGCACAGGCGACGATGAGTTGAATGGGCTTGGGCATGAGAAAACGACGGCGGCGACCGGCCCACGCAAGCCCAGCGAACGCGGCGCCGCAAACTCCGTTTTTCGCGGGGTTGCGGGCAGGGTGACCAGCCTTCTCCACTCATCAACGGCCCGACGTCCTATTCCGGGTGTCACCCCGCGTCGCAAAGGCAGGGAAGGCGCCGCCGGACGGTTTTGCGGCATAGCTTGCGGTCGGCGATCGCTGTGTCATAAACGCCAAATGACAATCGGAGTACCAAAGGAAATCAAAATTGGTGAAACGCGCGTCTCCATGACGCCCAGCCTCTGCCGCCGGGTGAAGACACTCGGGGGCAAGGTCATTATCGAGCGGGGCGCCGGGCAGTGTGCCGGTTTCTCGGACCAGGAATACAAATCGGCCGGAGCCAGCCTGACCGGTTCGGCGGCGAAAGTGTGGAAGAGCGCCGACCTGATCCTGAAGGTCAAGGAGCCGCAAAAGAGCGAGTTCCACCTCATGCGACCGGGGCAAACTATCTTCACCTACCTGCACCTGGCGGCTTGTCCTGATCTCGCGCGGGAGTTGTGCCGGAAGTCGATCCTCGGCATCGCTTACGAAACCGTGGAGAGCGCAGATGGCCAGTTTCCGTTGCTCAAGCCGATGTCCCAGGTGGCCGGACGTCTCTCGATCCAGATCGGAGCCTACCGGCTCCAGTCCCAGCTGGGCGGATCCGGCGTGTTGCTCGGCGGGATTCCGGGAACGGCACCGGGTCATGTGGTGGTGATCGGTGCGGGCAACTCCGGGGCGCATGCCGTGCAAATGGCTGCGGGCATGGGCGCGCGCGTCACGGTGCTCGATCTCGATACCCGCAAGCTGGAAGCCTTGGACAATGAATACCGGGGCCGGGTCGTCACGCTCATGTCCAATCCCGCCAATATCGAGGCCGAGGTGGCTGATGCGGACCTGCTGATCGGCGCGGTGCTCATTCCCGCGGCCCGGGCCCCGATCGTGGTCACCCGCCGGATGGTTTCCCGCATGCGGCCGGGCAGCGTGATTGTGGACATCGCCATCGACCAAGGGGGTTGCATCGAAACGATCCGCGCGACCTCGCACGAAAAGCCGACTTACCTGGAGTGCGGTGTCATCCACTATGCCGTACCCAACATGCCCGCGCTGGTGGGGCGCACTTCGACCATGGGGCTCACGCAGGCGACCGAGCCCTTCGTCGCGACCATGGTGCAGAAAGGAGTCGAGCGGGCCCTGACCGAGCATCCGCTGTTGGCCCGGGGCGTTAACACCCGCAACGGGCGCATCACCTATGAGGCGGTCGCGAAGGCGTTGGGATTTTCGTCCTGAGGCTGGCATGCGCGGATAACCTTACGGCTGTGCCGACCAATTTGATGCGGCTACGTCGTCAGCCCATGCCGGCGCGAACTGCCGGAGTGCCGGTCTGGTTGTCTGGACATGCGTATGACTACGTATCCGGGTGCCCCCGCAGAGAGGCAGTCGATAAATGGACTTAGGGGTTGCCCGGCGGCACTCTCAGGGCTTGCTCCTGATTGCAACTATTGCAGCCTGAAGGCCGATGAAAGTGCCCTTGCTTCAGCGCATAGCGGACGGCTTTAAGGGTGACGTATCGGCTGAACTTCGGGTTCGCATTTTTCGTCTCATCTGCGGGATGACGTTCACGTTGTGCCTGCTGGTGGTGGCTCCGCTGAATTTCATGCAGGAGCTGCCTCTCGGGGTCCACGTTTCAAACATTGTGCTGGGATTGAGCGCGGCGATTTTCTACTGGCAGTCGTGCCGTGGCCGGCACCTCTATTTCCTGTTTCTGGCGCTCATCGTCGGCATGCTGGACTATGTGTTTTTCTTGAATGCAGGTATTGATGGCAGCATCGGTGCCTATTTCTTCCCGGTGCTGGTTTTTGTGATGACGATGTTCGAGGGGTGGACGCGGCGCGTGTTGGTCTTTGGATTATGGATGAACGTCGCGCTGCTCTTTCTTCTTGGCCACCTGTATCCTGAGTGGGTCACTCCCTTTGCCGATCCGCTGGACCGCCTGATCGATGTCGAAACATCCTATATCTGCTGTTTTCTGGCCTTGGGGGCGGTCCTGTGGTTTGTGCTGCTCAACTACCGTCGTGAGCAACAGTTGCTGACCGAAACCGCCACCAGGCTCGTCACCAGCGAAGCCCACTACCGCGAGATCTTCAATTCGACCAGTGATGCGCTGGTGGTGTACGCCCCTGACGGCCGCATCATGGACGCCAACGACCAGGCCTGTGCGCTTTTTCAGGCAGACCGAAAGGTGTTCGTCGGCCGGAGTGTCGGTGATCTTTCCTCGGGAGAGCCGCCCTACACCTCAAAGGAGATCCTTGAATACCTGCATCAGGCACAGCAGGGAAACACCCAGGTGTTTGAGTGGCGCAGCCGCCGTTTCAACGGTGAGCTCTTTTGGTCCGAGGTAGCCCTGCGGGTCTGGGCGGTCAACGGCGAGCAGCGGGTCATCGCCTCAATCCGTGACATCACACAGCGGAAACAGACGCAGGAAAAGATCCTGCTCAACGAAGAGCGCACACGGCTTGCGCTCTGGGCCAGCAACCAGAGCTGGTTTGAAGTGAACCTCAAAACCGGCAAGACCCTGACCAGCCCGGAGTACGCCCTGATGCTCGGCTATGATCCCAACAATTTCGTTTCCAACCTGGAGGTCTGGATGGATCGACTGCATCCGGACGACCGGCCGGAGGTTCTGAGGATATTCCGTGCATCGCAGGCGAGCGGAGAAATCGGCGCGCATGAGTACCGGCTGCGCACCGCTTCGGGAGGGTGGAAGTGGGTGCGCTCGGTCGGCAAGGTGGTTGAAAGCGACGCCGCGGGCCGGCCGGTGCGTGTGCTCGGCACCCACATGGATATTACCGAGCGCAAGGAGCTGGAAAACCAGTTGCTGCACAGCCAGCGCCTGGAGGCGGTCGGTACTCTGGCCAGTGGCGTCGCGCACGATCTGAACAACATCCTCACCCCGATGCTGATGGCGAGCGGCATCCTGCGGGACAAGCTGGCCGATGCCAAGGACCGGGAGCTGATGTCCCTCCTCGACGATGGCGGTCGGCGCGGCGCGGCCATTGTCCGGCAGCTGCTGGCGTTCAGCCGCAATCTCGCGCAGGATCGGGTCGCCTTGGATCCGCGCCCGCTGCTGAAAGGCATGGTTCAGCTGATGCGGGCAACGTTTCCGAAAGAGATCAAGATCGTGGAGGAAATCCCGGAGGGGCACGAGCTGGTCGAGGCGGAATCCAATCAGCTGCACCAGGTGTTCATGAACCTGTGCGTCAATGCGCGCGATGCCATGCCCTCGGGCGGCACGCTTACGCTGGCGATGGAACGGTTGGAACTGCCCACGGCGAGCATCGCCGGCCATGGCCCGCACCTGGTGTTCAGCGTGGCGGATACCGGCCATGGTATTCCGGATGAAATCATCGACCGGATCTTTGATCCGTTCTTCACCACCAAGTCGCAGGGCAAGGGAACGGGCCTGGGTCTCGCCTCGGTCCATGGCATCATCAAGTCCCATCACGGTTTTGTCCGCTTGGAAACGCGGGTGGGACAGGGGACCGTTTTTCGGGTCTATCTGCCGGTTCTGCTGGGATCGATCGATGGCAAGGCACGGCCGGCACCGGTCGCGAAGCCCGCGCCTCCGTCCAGACCGGAGAGGCCCAAGGGCCGGGGCAGCGTGTTGGTCGTGGATGATGACCCCGGCGTACTCTCGGTCACCGGACGGCTGCTGCAGACGGAAGGCTACCAGGTCTTCACGTCGACGAACGGCTCGGAGGGCCTGCAGATCCTGAGGGAAAAGCGCGCCGAGATCGATCTGGTCATCACCGATTTTTCCATGCCAGACATGGACGGTCCCACCTTGGCCGTCGAGTTGCGGAAAATTGCCCCGGCCCTGAAGATCATCGGCGTGTCCGGCTTGAACCATCAGCATCGCATGGATGAGCTTAAAGCCATCGGCTTTTGCGAAGTCCTGAACAAGCCCTATGAAATGGATGTCCTGTTGCAGGTGGTACGCCGGCATATGATCTCTTCGGCGAACGGGAGCTGACCGCGTCGTGGACCGGAACGCCTGGGACGCCCCGTGACCCTAGCGTGGTGCGCGGGCAAGCCGTCAACCCGAGATGGTCGAGGTATCGTCGGGACTGTTCCAGTTCGTCACCCGCCAGAGTTCACCAGCCGGGAGGGGCACACAGCGCAGGAGGTTCTGGTCGATGAGGCTGGCGGCCAGAGACTGGAGGGAGCGATCCGTGCCCTGCAGGTGACGCGTTGCCTCGGCCAGGGCGATGCGCGGGTAGATGGCTGCGAGGGGTTCGTAACGGCCGTCCGGGCGGCAGGCCAGCGCTCCGATGGAACTGCCGCAAAAGCTGCCCAGCCACTGGAACCACCAGGGGTCGATGCGCGGCATATCCACGGCCAGCACGGCCAGCTGACTGGTGCGGCATTGGCTCAACGCCACGTGCAGGCCGGCCAGGGGTCCCACGTCAATCGCCTCGTCGTGCCAGAGCTGGCAATCTTCCGGCAGGCCCAAGGGCGCCTGGCCGGGACGACGGACGATGGCCGTCACGACGGCCCCAGCTGAGAGGAGAATCTCCCGTTGCCGTTGCCAGAGCGGTTGGCTGCCATGGGTGATCGTCGCCTTGTCGCGCCCCATCCGTTGCGACAGGCCGCCGGCCAGCACCACGCCCGTCAGCTGTCCCGCCGGAATCATGCGTGGGTCCGCAGCCAACCATCTGTCAGGATCCGGCAACGCAGACCGCCCCGGCCACGCAGCCAGGCTTCGGTACCGGGCACGAACGCTTCGTCCATCCAGTAACAGGGCCGGCATTCCTCCGTTCCTTCGAGCAGCACGCCTTGCAGCTCAAATTGCCGGCCGATGAGTTCGTTGAGATCGGTTCCCTCGACCAGCAGGTTGCGGCGCAGGGCGGCCGGACTTGCGTCACCCAGATGCAAGGCTTGGACCATGTCGGCAAAGACCTCCCGTGAGAAGAGGGTGACCTGGCCCTTGTAATCCGGTTTGAACGCAAAGAATCGATCCCCGCGCAGGCCGCAACCGGCGACGCATTCGGCGGCGTCGACTTCCCGGATCGGGTGGCTGGCCGCACCGAGCCCGTGACGACCGAAGTAGCTGTGCCCGCCCGCCACAAAAATGCGGTGGAGCATCAGGGTCGTCAGGACGGGGGAGCTCATGGGTCGGGTGGCAGCGGGGAGAGGGTGACGGCGCAGGCCTTGTAGGCGGGTTGGCGCGAGTGTGGATCGTAGGCGGGGAATGTCAGCATATTAACCCCGGGAAAGTGCATGGGCATGAAAACCTGACCCGGCTGCACGATGGGCGTGACCACGACCAGGGCGGTGGTCGATCCCCGCCGGGAGCGGACGGCGACGCGATGGCCGGTCAAGAGATTGAATGTGGCGGCATCCGCGGGGTTGAGCTCAATCCAAGCCGAGGTGGGGGCAAGCTTGCGCAGCACGGCGCTCTTGTCCGTGCGGGAGCCCGTGTGCCATTGGGCGGAAGAACCACGTCCGGTGTTGAGCAGCAGAGGGTATGCGGCATCCGTGGGCTCGGGCAGCGGACGCGGTTCGTCGAAAAGAAACGTGGCCCGGCCGGAAGCCGTGAAGAATTTTCCGTCGGCGAACAGCCGGCGCTCGCGGGCTTCCATCAGGGGCGACGGGTTTTCCGGATAGGGCCACTGGATGCCGCCGGCCTCGGCGAGGTGCGCGTAGTCGCGCACGCCGGTGAAATCGCAGGGCTGGCCCCGGGAAAGCGACTTGAGGATCTGAAAGGCTGCCGCGGGTGAACTCCAGCGCGCGAACATCGGACCACAGCCCCAGGCCTCGGCCACGAGTTTGAAGATGGAAAAATCGCTCAAGGCCTGCCCGGGGGCGCGGGCCACCTTGCGTGCGTAGCCGAGGCGGCGCTCGCTGTTGATAAAGACCCCGTCCTTCTCGCCCCAACCTGCGGCCGGCAGCAGGATATCAGCTTGCTGGGCGGTTTCCGTGGTACCGTACATGTCCTGCACGACGAGGAATTCCAGCTTGTCGCGCAGCCGCGAGAAGCGGCCCGATCCGATCCACGAGTGGGCGGTGTTCGTTGCGATGATCCAAAGGGCGCGGATTTCCCCGGACTCCACAGCATCAAGGATCTTGTCGTAAGCCCGGCTGGGCTGCGTCGGGATGACGGCGGGATCGAGGTCGAGCAGGGCGGCTACGTGCCGTCGGTGCTCCTCACTGGCGAAATCGTAGCCGCCGACCAAAGAGGAGGCGTTGCCAAAAAGGCGCGAGCCCATGGCATTGCACTGACCGGTGATCGAATTGGCGCCGGTGCCGGGCCGGCCGATCTGTCCGGCCATGAGTGAAAGGTTGATCAAGGCCTGGGCCGTGCGCGTCGCCTGGTGGCTTTGGTTCACGCCCATGGTCCACCAATAGGAGACCCGGGCGCCGGGCCGGGTGATGAGATCCACCGTGCGCTGATAGTCGGCTGCGGACAAACCGGTCTCCGCCAGCACGCGCTCCGGCGTGAACGCGGCGACAAACTCTGCAAACCCGGCGAAACCCTCGGTGTGCTCCGCGATGAATCCCGGATCGGTCGCTCCCCGCTGGATGATCTCGCGGGCCAGTCCGTAGAGCAGGGTTTGGTCGCTCTTCGGGTAGGCCGGCAGGTGGAGCGTCGCGGCCATGGCCGTCTCGGTGCGCCGGGGATCGATCACGATGATAGCCGGGGAGCGGCGGTTGCGCATCACGCGCTGCCACATGATCGGGTGGGCGATGCAGGGGTTGGCGCCCACGAACACCAGCACGTCGCTCTCCTCAAAATCGGCGTACGTGAACGGCGGCGCGTCGAAGCCGTAGGATTGCTTGTAGGCCACGTGCGAGGTCGCCATGCACTGCCGCGTGTTGCTGTCGAGGTCGGCAATCCCCATGCCGAACTTCGCGAGCGTCCCGAGCAGCGCCATCTCCTCCATCACGATCTGTCCGGTGCTCAGGACAGCGACGGCGTTCTTGCCATGCCGGGCCTGGATCGACTGGAGCTTCTCGGTGAAGACCGTCATCGCCTGGGTCCAGTCCACGGGACGGAACAAACCGTCCCCGTTGCGCAACAGCGGGGTGGTTGCGCGATCGCCGGCGCTGAGTGGCGTCAGGGCTTCCCAGCCTTTTGGACACGCCATCCCGAGATTGACCGGATAGTCGGGATCCGGAGTCAGATTGATGGCCTCGCCCCGCTCGTTGAGGTGGACCTCCAGCGAGCAACCGGTGCTGCAGTAGCCGCAAATCGCCTTGGCAGTGCCGGCCGGGGCGAGACGGGCCGGCACCTTGCCGAGACCGAACGCGCCAGGGTGCTGGACCAGTTCGCTGGTCATCGGGCCGGTTCGCGCGTGCAGCAGTGCTTCAAGTGTGTTCATGGGTGAGCGGTATGTCCCGGGTCGGGCTGGCCGGGCATTTTCGGGGCGTCCACGGCGCGGAAAAAGAGGTAGCGTTCCGTGAGTTCTCCAACCAGGCAGAGAAGCAGAGCCGGAATCGCGGCCATTGTCGGGGCGACGCCCAAGGCCAGGCTGAGTGGCAGCACCACGCCTCCCAGCAGGGCGGCGCCCACTCGCAGCGTATTGGCACCGCGCAAGGGACCGGAAAGGAGGCGGGCGGTCTGCCGGGATGGGGCATTCCTTCCGTCGTCGGCTTCGCGCAAGGGCGACAGTGCCCGTGCTTCCAGGGCGAGCTTTGCCAACATGGCGAGGACCAGGACAAGGCCGGTTGAACGGGGGACACCAGGCATGGTGAGGGCGGCGGCCAGCCCGAGGATGGTGGCACTGCCAAAAAACCGCGGGGCCGTGTTGGTGAAGCGCCAGAACACGCGATGGGTGTCCGCGTAGATCATCACCGAACAAAACAGACCGGCGGCACCGAGGGCGGTCGTGCCGAGGGTCAGGGGGACGCGAAGCGGGTCGGGCAGGGGAAGCCAGCCGAGACGCGCGGCGACCTGGGTGGTGACAAGCGGAAACCAGGCGCCGAAAACCACGGCCTCGCGACTGAACCAGGATTTGCGCAGTCCGAGAAAAACGCGCCAGGCCCGCATCGGTTTGCCCAGATGCAGTCCCGCGAGCGCGAGACCGGCGGATCCCGTGATCCAACCGACGACCGCCAGGGCCGGGGTCGGGAGATCTAGCCATTGGTCCGCAACCCCGCAGCCAACGGCCATGGGCATCAACGTCAGCAGCGCGACCAGCGGCCAGTGCGGGGGCTGGGGGCGGAGCAACGCAGCGTCGGCCGGGTGCGCGTCGACCGGAGCGGCGCGTTGCGTCACGTAGTGCGTGGTTGGCTGCGTGTAGGACGGGTCGGGTGCGGACGGGAGGAAATGGCGGGTATCGGCGCGGCCGACGTGAACCTCCACCTTGATGATCTTGATGGCGTGCGTGGGGCAGGCCTGCACGCAGGCGGGGGACTCGCCGGCCCCAAGCCGTTGGTGGCACATGTCGCACTTCCGTACGATGCCGAGCCGCTCGTTGTATTTCGGCACATCGTAGGGGCACTTCAGGATGCAATACTGGCAGCCGATGCACTGGTCATCGAGGTGGCGGACGATGCCGGTGACCGGATCCTTTTCGTACGCCAGGACGGGGCATCCGTTGAGGCAACCAGGGTCCGCGCAGTGGTGGCAGGCGGAGGTGATGGTCTGTTGGTAAGGGGCGGCGCGCGAGCCGCCGACCACCAGCCCGACATCGCGCCAGGCTTCCGTCTCGTCGAGGCCGTTGAGGGAATGGCAGGCCACCACGCAGGCCTTGCAACCGGTGCAGGAATCCAGATCCACCTCGAACGCGTATTGTTCGCCCGGGCCGGGGGCGGTCAGGGGAATCAGCTGCGGGCTGAACGCGGCCCGCAGAATACCCGTCTGGCTCTGGTCATAGGCCCGGCTGGCCGCGACGACTGGCGTCTGCAGCCGGCTCTGCTCGGAGAGCAGTTCGTCCACGAGCGCGAGGAGCGGGGGCTGTTGGCGGGGCGCGACCATTAATTTGAATAGGACTTATAGGCCCCATGGGTCCTATAAAGAATGGGCCTAGTACACATCGCGGGCGTAGCGCTTCGTGGCCTTGAGGTTTTGCACATACGCGGCCGCGGCTTCCGGGGATTTGCCGCCGGCCTGCTCGATCACCTGGTGCAGGGCGAGGTCGACGTCCTTGGCCATGCGCGAGGCGTCGCCGCAGACGTAGAAGTGGGCGCCGGCCTCAAGCCACGCGTAGAGTTCCCGGGCGTTTTGGAGCATGCGGTGTTGGACATAGATTTTCTCCGCCTGGTCGCGGGAGAAGGCGAGGTCCAGCCGGTTGAGCAGGCCGGAGCTTTGCATGGCGGTGAGTTCATCGCGGTAGAGAAAATCGGCTGCCGCCTTCTGGTCGCCAAAGAACAACCAGTTCTTCCCGCGGGCTCCGGTCGCGCGGCGCTCCTCGAGGAAGGCGCGGAACGGGGCGATGCCGGTGCCGGGTCCGACCATGATCATCGGGACGTTGCCGTCGGCCGGCGGGCGAAAGGCGGTGTTCGGGTGGATGTAGACCCCGATCTTGCCGGAACTCAGGCCACGCTCGGCGAGGAAGGTGGAGCACACGCCCTTGCGGGCCCGGCCCTCCTTTTCGTACCGCACGGCGCCGACGGTCAGGTGGACCTGTCCGGGATGGGCTTTCGGCGACGACGAGATCGAGTAGAGGCGCGGTTGGAGCTTCTTCAGCCGGCTGACGAATTCGGCAGGAGAGGGTTTGGCTGGCGCGGCGGCGAGGGCGTCGATGACATGGAAGGGCGCGGGGGCCTCGCGGGTGGCGCCGCCGCCGCCGGCGGGCGCGGTGTTCAGGCTCAAGAGGCCCAGCAGTTCGCTGCTGGGTTTGCCGAGATCGTAGCATTCGGTGAGGGCGCGGCGGAGCGGGAGCTCGCCGACCGGCGTGGGCACAGCTTCCTCCCCATCACAGCCGAGGGCCGCGAGGATGCCGGAGACCAGGTCCGGACAATTCTGTGGGACCACGCCCAAGGCGTCGCCAGCCTCGTAGGCGAGTCCGGAGCCTTCCAGAGAAAACTCCACATGGTTCACTTCCTTGGCTGAACCCTCACCGTTCAGGTGGCGCACGGTGAGCAAGGCTGCCGGGAAAGGGTTCTTCTTGGAGTAGGTCACCGCGGTTTCGGAGGCGGGAATCGCTGCGGCTGCCGCGAGATCGCTGTTTGCCGCCGCTGCCGAGCCGAACGCCGCGAGGGCGGACTCCTGCCAGCCGGCGAAGGCGGCTTCGTAGTCGAGGTCGCAGTCGACCCGCGTGGCGACCCGCGTGGCGCCGAGTTGCTCCAGCCAGCCGTCGAGGTCCTTGCCGCACTGGCAGAACTGGGCGTAGTTGGTGTCACCGAGGGAACAGACGCTGAAGCGGAGAGCGCTGAGCTGGGAGCCGGCGGCCGTGAGGCCGGCGCAGGCGGACTTGAGCGCGGCGTGGAGTGCCTTCGCGTTGTCGGGTGGTTCGCCGTCGCCGTAAGTGCTCGTGATGACGAGCAGGTTCTTCTCCGCCCCCAACTTGGCGAGGTCGGTCTGGGCCATGTCGAGCACGGTGGCGGCAAAGCCGCGTTTGCCGGCCTCCTTGGCAACCTTCTTGGCGAGGCCTTCGGCGGTCCCGGTTTGGGAGCCGAAGAGGATGGTCAGCGGCTGCAATGCGACGGCGGGCGCGGCGGGCGACGAGGTGGGACTCAGGCCGGGACCGCGGGAGAAAACGCCGGCGAGAAAGCCGTTCAGCCAGGCGCGTTGCTCGGGAGTGAACGGGGCGTTGTCGGGAATGAGGGGAGCGGGATTCACGGGAGGGAATTTATGATTTACGATTTATGATTAATGATGGGAGGTGCAGAGGCCGGGGCGGTCGGTTGCCTTCACGCCAATCGTAGTTCTGGAATCATTAATCATTATTGAGAGAGCATCTCCTGGAGTTCCTTCACGGAGTGACGGCGGGTCCATTGCACGAAGGTCTCGCCGGCGGTGTGCCGGTCGCGGTACGTGCGCAAGGTTTTCTCCACCAGGGCGGGGAGTTCGTCGGCGCCGACGCCCCGGAAGATCTCGCGGGCGATGCCTTGTTCCTGGTCGAGGCCGCCGCCGAGGACGAGATGGTAACCCTCGCGGCCGTCGGCGAGCTTCGTGGCCACGCCGCCGATGTCGCCGCAGTAGTGTTGGGCGCAGGAGTGGGCACACCCCGTCAGGTGCACGTTGACGGGTTGGTCGAGCTGGATGTCGCGCTTGCGAAGATGAGCCATCAGGGCGCGGGCGTGACCCTTGGTGTCGGCGGCCGCGTACTTGCAGCCCTTGTTGCCGGTGCACGCAATGACGCAGCCGGCGGTGGCGTGCGCGGCGGTGAAGAACCCCAGGCTCTCGATGGAGCGCACCAGGGTGGCGCAGTAGGCGTCGGGGACGTTCGGGATGATCACGCTCTGCCAGACGGTGAGACGGAGTTCCCCGGTGCCGTAGTGGTCGGCGAGATCGGCCAGGCGTTGCATCTGTTTCGCGGTCATACGGCCGACCGGTACGCCGACCCCGACATAGTTGAGTCCGGACTGGGCCTGCTTGTAGACGCCGAGATGGCCGTGCTTGAGCACGGGCCGGCGTGGCTCGGCGCAACCGCGCGGCGCGTACACCAGGGGAAAGGCGAGTTTCTTCTGGCTCTCTTCCAGAAAGCGCGGGAAGCCGCCCCATTTTTCCAACAGGTATTTGAGGCGCGCCTTCTTGCGGTCGGTACGGTCGCCGTGTTCGCGGAACACCCTCAGCATGGCGGCGGCCACGGGAACGAGCTCGGCGGGCCGGAGCAGGATGCCCGTGTCGCGGGCAAAATCCTTGTGGCCAGTGATGCCGCCGACTTCACAGCGAAAATAGATGCCGGGCACGACGCCGGGGACCGGCGTGTCGGCCAGGGTCTTCTCGGTCACGCGGACGGCGAAAAAGCCGATGTCATTGGTGTCGGCCGCGGCGGAGATGGCGCCGCCGGAGTCAAACGCGATGTTGAACTTGCGCGGCAGGCCGTAGAGGTCGCGGTGATTGAGGATGTAGTGGTGCAGTCCGTGCGCGTAGGGTCGCACGTCGATCAGTTCGTCGCGGTCAAATCCGCTCGTGGGGGTGGCGGTGACGTTGCGGATGTTGTCGGCACCGGAACCGCGGGAAGTGAGGCCCAGCTCCTGCACGCGGGTGAGCACGCGCACGATGGCGCGGGGCTTGAATTCGCGCAGCTGGAGATTGGCGCGCGTGGTGATGTCGGTGGTGCCGTTGCCGCATTCCGTGGCGAGCCCGGCCAGGCCGCGGAGCTGGTGCGAGCTGATCTCGCCCGCGGGGATGCGCAGGCGCATCATGAAACTGTCCTGGGCCGGCGCGACGTAGAACAGGCCGTGGAACTTGAAGCGGAAGGTGTCGGCCTCGTTGGGAAACTTGTCCGCCTCGGCGTGGGCCACGAGCTTCTCCCAGACATCGAGTCCGTTCTCCTCGTGCTTCCAGCGCTCGGGCTTGGAGAGATCGGCGAGGGGCGTGCCGAAGACGGTCTCCTCCGCCCCTTCGACTCCGCTCAGGGCAGGAGGCGCGGCGAGGTTTCCCGTCGCCGCGGCGCCGGGCGATCCGGTGAGCTGGCCGTTGGCGGTGGCGCCGACGTAGGCATATTGGCCGCTGGCCAGAACGCCGGCCATGAAGCCTTGCAGGTACTCCTTCTGGTCGGGTGAAAAGGAGCCGGAGGCCGGCGAGGGTTGGGTGGAGGGCAGGTTCATTTCCTCAGGTAGATTTGCAGCAGGTTCAGGGCGGCCAGCAGGGCGGCAGCGATCTGCCAGACGAGCAGCGGATTGCGCTCCAGCAGGGGGGTGTCGGGAGCAAAGAAAGGCTCGACCTTGTCGGGGTGGTCGAGGTCGTAGGTCAGTTGCGAATAGTGCTGGTAGCGCTGACCGGTCTCAGCGGCGACGCTGCGGAGCAGCACGGCCTCCAGCCAGTCAGGCAGGGCCGGGTTCAGCCGGGCCGGACGACGGGGCGTGTTGAAGCGCGGGTTTTGAAAGCGCTCAATTTCGCCGTAGGGATAGGTGCGGGTGGCCGCTTCGAACAGGGTGACCCCGATGCCGTAGATCTCCGTGCGCTCGGAGTGAGGCGCGCCCTGGAAGCGTTCCGGTGCGATGTAACTCGCCGTGCCCGCGCGCGACGGCGGGGCGAAGAGCGGGGCGATGCTGCCGAAGTCCAGCAGCACGAACTCCGCCGCGATACCCCGGCGGCGGACAAGAATGTTCTCGGGCTTCATGTCGCCGTGGACAAGGTCATGGCCGAGCAGGAACTGGGCGGCCGAGGTGAGGAAACGTCCAAGCGCGATGACTTCCTCCGTGACAAGCGGACGTTCCTTCAGGCATTCGCGCAGGGTGGGCGCCTCGATGTATTCCAGGCTGTAGCAGGAAACCGGATCCCCGGGGGGAATCTCCACGGCCGGAAAACAGGAGGACTGCAGGCGCAGGGCCCGGGCAATTTCGGTGCTGAAGAGGGCGCGGATCCGCTCGTCATGCCGGGCGTCGTGCGGCGCGAACTTGAGCACCCGCATGACGCCGTCGCCCTCGCGCCGGGCGAGCCACACGCGGTCATCGGGGTCAAACGAGCGGAGCAAGGTGTGGCCGGCCCACCGCTGGCCGGCCGTGAGTGCCTCCGGCACCACGAGCGCGGGCGCGGCCTCGGCCGCCGTTGGTGTGGCGGTGATGTCGATGACCAGGGCGGTGGCGTCGTCCTTGGGCTTAAGGATCGTGCGGACGAGGCTCGTGGCATCGGCTTGGCGGGCGAGCAATTCGGTCAGCCGATCGGTCGGCAGGGGCCGCGTGACGCCGTCCGTGCAGATCAGCACGCGGTCGCCGGCCGCCACGCGCCAGGAGAAAAGGTGCGGAGTGATGTTTGTTTCCAGGCCCAGGCCGCGGGTGATGACGTGTGATTGATCCTGGCCGGACAGCGCGTGCCGCTCCGAAAGGGTGCGAAGTTCGCCTTGGCGAAGGAGGAACACCTCGGTGTCCCCGAGATTGACCCCCCACATCATGTCGCCGGAGATCACGACGCTGGCGAGGGTGCAGCCGAGCGCGCCTTCGGCGCCATAGCGATACAGCGCCTCCTCGCAAAGCTGGTGGTTGATCTGCTTGGTGAACTCTACGAGCGCGCGATCAACGGACCAACCGGAGGGGCAGGTCTCGAAGTTTTCCACCAGGCGCCGGGTGGCGTTGGCGGCGGCCTCACCACCGGCGCGGGCGCTGCCCATGCCATCGGCGACGGCCGCGATGAAGACGCCGCCAAACTTCCGATGCGCGAAGGCATCGTCGGAGCGGGAGCGACCTTCACCGGGTTCCGCGCAGGTGGTGACGAGCAGGCTCATGGATCAGATGCGGGCCTGGGCCGTGGCGCCCCAGGTGGTCCGCCAGCGCTTCTTTACGAGGAAGAGCCCGCCGAGGGCGACCAGGGCCAGGGAGGCAAAGAAGATGATGCCGCTGGTGTAGCTGCCGGTGTATTCCTTCGAGAGACCGAAGAGCCGGCCGAGGATGAATCCGCCGATGCCGCCACCGCAGCCGACGAGTCCGGTCATCAGGCTGATGTCGCGGGCAAAACGCTGGGGCAGGAGTTGGAAGACCGAGCCGTTGCACATGCCGAAGGCGCCCGAGGCGATGAAGAAGGCGCCGCCGCAGATCCAGAGATTGTCGAACAGGGCGGCGACGACCATGGCGACGGCCGCGATGCTGTAGAATACGCTGAGCGATTTGATCCCGCCCAGCTTGTCTGCCAGCGCGCCGCCAAACGGCCGGCCGATGGCCCCGACGAGGGTGCAGAACGCCGCCATCTCGCCGGCGTGCACCGGTTTGAGCTGGAACTGGTCGCTGAAGTAGATGGCGAAGGCGGTCGCCAGGCCGACGAAGCCACCGAAGCTCACGGTGTAGAAGAAGCAGAACCAGTGGGCGTCCTTTTCCCCCAGCAGACGGCCGTAGTCGGACAGTTTCTTCTTCTTGTACTCGCCGGGAGGCTCCTTGGAGAAGATCGCGTAGAGCACGAAGGCGAACACCAACGGGATCAGTGCGGCACCAAAGACCGCCTGCCAGCCCCAGACGGCCGCGATGCGCGGAGCGGCCAGATGGTCGATGACCACCCCGATGTTACCCGCACCGGCCAGACCGAGCACGACGCCCTGCATCTGCGGCGGGTACCAGCGTCCGGATTGCGGCAGCGCGACGGCGAAACTGGCCCCGGCGAGGCCGAGCGCCACGCCGAGCCAGAGGGCCTCATTCAGGGAGGAGATGCCAAACTTCCACGCGATGGCCAGGCTGGTGATCACGACCAACTGGGCCAGCAGGCCGGTCGTCTTGGTGCCGATGCGATCCACGAGCAGGCTGAGCGCGATCCGCAGGAAGGCGCCGGCGAGGATCGGCGTGGAGACCATCAGGAACTTCTGGTCGGCGCTCAGCTGCAGGGTGGGAGCGATCAGGGCGCCCAGCGCCCCCAGGAGCGTCCAGACCATGAAGCTGACGTCGAAATAGAGAAACGACGTGGCCAAAGTGGGCCAGTGGCCGTTGTCACGGAGTGCGCGCCACTTCATGAGCGGTCGGCCCCGTGGCCGGGTTGGCTGGTGGCGGGAATGGCCATCCGGGTGAGAGGGAGTAGGTGCAAGGACATGCACCCCCTCTTAGCGCGCCACATGCCACCGCCGGGTCGTTTACGAATTAGCCGGCCTGAAAGAATTCATGCCATCCATGAAAACCGCTCATGGAAACAGATCGGCCATGAAACTGGTTATGTCATGGCCGATCGGGAGATGCATGGTTCTACAGGTTTACGGTCAGTTGGAGGTACACGTAGTTGGCGTTCTTTGAGCCCACGGCGGCCAGAGACTGTTTGATGTAATCTCCGCGGTAGTAGCGGGCCACACCGGCTTCAATCTGGGCGTAGGGGCGGAAGGTCCAGCCCGCGATCAGGTCGATCTCGGTGCCCAGGGATTTGCCATAGGCAGGATTGATACGAAAACCGCCACCGCTCCCGACGGCCGCCCCGGTGAAGTTGCGCGGAACGCCCGCGACGTTGTACCAGAAGTCCGTGGTCTGATCGAGGCGCTGGAAATGCATTTCGGCGGCAAGCGAGATGTTGGCACGGGGCTTGGCCGAGAACACCAGACGCAGGTCGTTGAGATTCTGCAGGCTGTTCAGGTCCATGTAGCCGTAGTGGAGGTGGGTCGTCGCGAAGAGATTCTGGAAGGTCTGGCTGGTGCCGTCCGCGGAGCTCTTGTCACCGGAAGCATAGCTGTAGAGCACACCGAGGCGCGGCTGCCAGGGATGTTCGGTCCAGGTGTAGCCACCCTGCAGCACGAGCGCATAGGCGTCCTGCTTGAGCCGGGGCGCGGCGAGGGCGGCGGCGACGGTGGTGGCGGGGAAGACGGCCGTGCGGTTGCCAAACTGGTGCATGGCCTCGACGCCGTAGTCCCAGGCGCCGTAGGCGAGCGGCTTGGACCTGATCCTCAGACCGGCGGTGTAGAGGTCCTGCGCACCGGGAAAGCGGAAGGGGGCGGCCACGCCGGTCCAGTTGTCGGTGACGATGCCCCGCTCGACATTGCGGGCGAACAGGTAGGCCTCGACGATCTCGTTCTTAGCCAGCGTGGGGAAATTGAAGTAGGCGCCGGAGAAGTGATCCTGCGAATTGGATTTGTTCAGGTTCTTGTGGTCATTGTACACAAGTCCGCCGGTGAAGACGTCGACCCCGAAGAGGGCGTTCTGCCAGCGCACCTTGAGGGCATCAAAGGTGCGGGCGTTGTTGTTCCAGCGGAAGTGTCCGACGAGGCGCTGGTCGCCATAGACGAGCTCCTGCCGGCCGAGCTTCACGGAAAGCGGGAATTCCTTGTGGTTGCCGAAAAAGAGATAGGCCTGGTGCACGTCGAGCGGGCCGTCGCGCTCGGCCAGACCCTGGCCGGCGGCGGTCGCGACGAAGCGCTCATCCGCCAGCGAATAACTGGAGCGACCCTCCACCAGGAAGTTCCACATCCTCGCGGTATAGCCGACGCGCGGCATGATGCGCGTCAGGCTGTAATGATTGTTGTTGTCGTCCTGGATTCGTTTGGAGAAATCCCAGTTCGAACCGGCCTTGTTGAAGCCGGCGTCGTCCTTGCTCTCGTAGCGGTAACGGACGTTTACGCCGATGTCCCAGGCACTCAGGTAGACATCGGAGGCCCGGAGTTTTTCGTTGATGAAGCCCGGAAAAGGTCGGGCCGGTGGCGGGGGCGTGTACTGGGCGCGGAGCGCCGGGATGACGGAGCCAGCAAGCGCGAGGAGCGCTGCGAGACGGGTGACGGTGTTCATGGTGTGAGTTTGTTCAGTGCGGGGAAAGATCAGACCGGGGTGAGGGCACTAAGAAAGCGGGAGAGGCGGGAGCCACCGGGGCCCTTGCGCGGGGGCGGGGTGGCGACGGTTGGCGAGGGACGGGCCGGGCGGTGATGCGAGCGTTCCTCAAGGAAGCCGATCAATTCCTCCCGGAGGCGGTAATATTCCGGATCCTCCAGCAGCTGTTTGCGGGAGCGGGGGCGGGGAAACTTGATCTCGAGAATCTCGCCGACCGTGGCGGCCGGGCCGCTGGTCATCATGACCACGCGGTCCGACAAAAAGAGCGCCTCGTCCACGTCATGCGTGACCATGAGGGCCGTCTTGCGGTCTTTCTGCCAGAGATCGATGAGCACCTGCTGCAACTCGGCGCGGGTGAGCGAGTCGAGCATGCCGAAGGGTTCGTCGAGCAGAAGCATCTTGGGTGAGAGGGCGAAGGCGCGGGCAATGCCGCAGCGCTGGCGCATACCCTGTGAAAGTTCGGCGGGCTTCTTGTGCATGGCGTCACCCAGGCCGACGACCGTCAGGTAGTACTCCACAATCTGGCGGCGTTCCTGGGCCTCGGCCGTGTAGTAGACCTGCTCGACCCCCAGCATCACGTTCTCGTAAGCGGTGAGCCAGGGTAGGAGGCAGGGGGCCTGGAAGACGACGCCGCGATCCGGGCCGGCGCCGGTGACTTCCTTGCCGGCGAGGACGATGCCGCCTTGGGAAACCTCCGACAGACCGGCGATCATGGCCAACACGGTCGATTTGCCGCAGCCGGAATGGCCGATGAGGGTGATGAACTCGCCCTTGCGGATGCGCAGGTCAAAGTTCTCGACGATGACGGCCGGACCCTTGGGCGTGTCGTAGATTTTACCGAGCTGGGAAATTTCGAGGAAGGAGGACATCGTGATAGTGAGCAGTGAGCGGTGAGCAGTGAGCAGGGGGTGGTGAGCGGGGCGGGGGTTACTCGCTGGTGGAGATGGCGATTTGTTCCTCCTTCAACTCGCTCGGGCGGAGGGGGCGGCGGTTGACGCGGGGGAGATCGAGGTTTTCGGGCAGGATGTCGGGGAGAATCAGCTTCTGGCGGACGGTTGCTTTGCGGCGCTCGCTGTAACCGAGCAGTTCATTGGTGATGAGGGCGCGCAGCCGTTTGAACTCAGGGTCGTGGTTGAGCGCCTTGCGGTCGCGCGGCCGGTCCAGGGAGACAGGGAATGAAGGCCCGAGCGTGGCGCCGGGTCCGATAGTCAGCGGGATGATGCGGTCGGCGAGCAGCAGGGCCTCGTCCACGTCGTTGGTGATGAGGACGACGGTCTTCTTGTCCTTCTCCCAGATACGTTCGAACTCGTCCTGCAGCGTGGCGCGTGTGAGGGCGTCGAGGGCGGAGAGCGGTTCGTCGAGCAGGAGGATCTGCGGATCCATCGCGAGGGCGCGTGCGACGGACACGCGCTGGCGCATGCCGCCGGAGAGTTCGCGGGGAAACTTGTCGCGGGCCGGCGTGAGGTTGACGGTGGCGATGGCGGTCGCGACGAGCTGCCGGCGCTTTTCGGGCGAGTGGTTGGGGAAGACCTGGTCGACGGCGATGGCGATGTTTTCCGTGACGGTGAGCCAGGGCAGCAGCGAGTAGTTCTGGAACACGATGCCGCGGTCGGGACCGGGCGAGGTGATCTCGAGGTCGTTGAGTTTGACCGTGCCGGCGTCGGGCCGCGTGAGCCCCGCGATGAGCGAGATGAGCGTGGTCTTGCCCGAGCCCGAGTAGCCCACGATGGCGACAAACTCGCCGCGCTCGATCTGCAGGTTGACATTGCTCAGCACCGGCGCCCCGCCGAAGCCCTTGGATACGTTGGTGAGTTCGAGGAAAGACACGGAAAAATTACGATTAATGATTAATGATCAATGATTGTGCCGGGCAGCCTGGAAGGCATGGATTCCAACGACCTGAAGGAGAGAACGATGGAGTTTGCCGTACGCGTCTTGCGCATGGTGGACCAAATGCCCACGACGATCGCCGGCCAGACAGTGGCGCGACAAGTTGCCCGCAGCGGCACCTCGGTTGCCGCAAATTATCGGGCGGCATTGCGCTGCAAATCGCGCGCGGATTTCATCAACAAGATATCCATTGTGCTGGAGGAAGCCGACGAGACCGAATTCTGGGTTGAGCTTTCTGCGCGAACGAAATTGCTGCCCGAGCGAAAGCTCGCAGCCCTCCGCGATGAAGCGGAGCAATTGAGCAAGATATTCAATGCCACGCGGCGAACCGCGAAAAATCATTAATCGTGAATCATTAATCATAAATGCCTCAGACGCTCTTGAACCGTCTTTCCAGCATGCTCATCAACCGGTCGAGGACGAAGCCCACGAGGCCGATGGTGATGATCGAGAGGATGATGTGCTCGTAGATGAGCGCGTTGTATTCCTGCCAGAGGAAGCCGCCGGCGCCGGGGCGGCCGGTGAGCATCTCGGCGGCAACGATGGCGAGCCAGGCGATGCCGAGCGACAGCCGGAAGCCGGTGAACATGTAGGGCAGCGTCGCCGGGATGAGGATCTTGGTGAGCGTCTTCCAGCGGGACAGTTTCATGACGCGACCGACGTTGAGGAAATCCTGGGGCACCGCGCGCACGCCGACCGCGGTGTTGAGGACGGTCGGCCACATGGCGCAGATGGCGATGGTGAAGAGGGCGCCGTAGGTGCCCGCCTCCTTGCCGGCGTTCATGAACAGCACGAGCCCCAGTGGCAGCCAGGCCAGCGGCGAGACGGGACGCAGGATCTGGATGATCGGGTCGAAGATCTTGGTGAAGGTCTTGGACAGGCCGAGGCAGAAGCCGATCGGCGTGCCGACGATCAATGCGATGGCGTAACCCTGCGCGACCAGGATCAGCGAGTACCAGGTGAACCGCAGGATGCCCTGGTCCATCTCGCCGCGCTTGGCGAAGGGGGACAGGACGTATTCACGGCTGGCCTCCCAGGTCTTGATCGGGGAAGGCAGGTTGGAGGCCCAGGTCGAGCTGGAGATGGCCCAGAGCGCGAGCACGACGGCGAAGCCGACGAGCGGGAGCAGCAGCCAGTCGAGTTTGAAGGTTTTCATAAGGGATGGCGGTCGAGGTTTTCCGCGTGCGTGGCCGCGGCGGAGAGGAAGGCGATGGCGAAGGACAGGAGGGGCGAGAGGATGGATTTGGTGATGACGGCGGGGGTGATTTCCCCGCGGAGCCAGTGATCGCCCTGGTTGAGCGACACCTGGATGAAACCGACCACGAGCCCGAGCCTGGCCGCGCGGGTCCAGACCGCCGGTTGGCGGCAAGCCCGCCAGAACTGCGGGCGCGTGGAGTTGTTCATGGGATCAGCCCTTGAGATTCTTCACCGCGAACGAGGTGGCATAGGCCTCCGGGTTGGCGGGATCAAAGGTGATGCCGTCGAAGAGGGTCTCGGAGGAATGGTCGGCCCCGCCGTGCGTGTAGCCGATCTCCTTCATGGCCTCCTCGTAGATGTCGGCCCGCATGACGCGCTTGGCGATGCCGTCGTAGTCAGGCGTGCCGGTGACCATGCCCCAGCGCCGGTATTGGGACATGAACCACTTGGCGTATTTGGCCTGCGGGTAATTGCAGTTCCGCTTGCTGAAGTGCATGGCGTACTCGTCCTCCTTCTTCCGGCCGTCACCGTAGTCATAGTGACCCTGCAGGCGGCCGAGGATGATTTCCTTCTGGCAGTTGATGTAGGTCGCCTTGGAGACGATGTCGCATTGCTCCGGGCGGTTGTCCAGGTTGTCCAGCCAGACGCTGGCCTCGTGCAGGGCCTTGAGGACCGCCTTGACTGTCTTCGGGTTCCTGAGGGCGAACTCCTCGGTGAAGGCGCAAACCTTTTCCGGGTGGTCCTTCCACATGTCCTGGGTGGAGACGGAGGTGAAGCCGATGCCGTCCGCGATGGCGCGGGCGTTCCACGGCTCGCCGACGCAGAAGCCGTCCATCTTGCCGATCTTCATGTTGGCGACCATCTGGGCCGGCGGGACGACGATGAGGTTGATGTCCTTGTCGGGATTGATGCCGCCGGCGGCGAGGTAGTAGCGCATCCACATGGCGTGGGTGCCGGGCGGGAAGGTCTGCGCGAAGGTGAGCGGCTCGCCGAGCTTGTTGGCCTGGTCGACGAAGGGCTTGATGGCCTTGGGGTCGGCGGCAACCTTGCCCTTCCACTCGCTCTTGAGGGAGATGGCCTGGCCGTTGCGGTTCATCATCCACGGAATGACCATCGGCTTCTTGGGCGAGCCCGCCAGTCCCATGGTCGAGGCGAGCGGCATGCCGATGAGCATGTGCGTGGCCTGAATCGAGCCGGTGGAAAGGCTGTCGCGGATCGCGGCCCAGTTGGCGCCCTTGGTCACGGTCGAGTTGATGCCGTACTTCTTGAACAGGCCCTTTTCGTGCGCGATGACGATGGGTGAACAATCCGTAAGGGCGATCATGCCGAAGTTCAGGTTCGGCGCTTCCGGGGCGTCCGACGTCGAGCCGGCGGTGGCGGCCCAGCTCTTCGAGCCGAGGGCGGCCCAGAGCGCGGCGGCGCCGGTCAGCTTGGCGCCATCGGCGATGAATTTGCGGCGATTAAGCAGAGACGCAGGCTCCGCGGGTGTGCGTGGTTGGTGGTGTTGCATGTGGGTCAAGGTTGGCGGTGGCTTCGCGGTACAGGTTTTCGCGAAAGAGGCGGACGGGCAGGCCGGGCTGCAGCGCGGAGCGCGGGACAATGCCGGCCGCGACCAACTCATGCTGGAGCTGGGTCGCGCGCTCGGCGGTGGGGGCGTTGGCATCGCCGCGGCTGAACACGTGGAAATCAGGCACGGCCTCGACGGCGTCCGGGCGGGTGGAGAAGTTTCCCAGCAGGGAAGGCGCGATGACGCTGGCGGGCAGGTCCAGGTAAGAGGGCGCCGAGAGGATCTCGGCCAACTCGGCCCGGTTTCCGGTTTCGTCGCACCAACGGGCGGCCTGGGTCAGCGCGGCGATCAGACGGGCGTGGACGGGCTCGTGGCGTTCGGCGAATCCCTGGCGGACCATCAGGACTTTCTCAACGTGACCGGGGGCGAGGGCCGAGCTCCAGGCCGGACACCAGCCCTGGCCCTGTTGCACGGCGAGGGTGTTCCAGGGTTCACCGGCACAGTAGCCATCGAGGGTGCGCGCCGTGAGGTTGCGGAACATCTGGGCCGGCGGCACCACGGCGATGCGGACGTCGCGCTCCGGGTCCAGCCGCGCGGCCTTCAGCCACTGCAGCAGCAGGACGTGGTGCATCGAATGCGGGAACACGATGCCGAAGGTGAGTTTGTTTTCGCCGCGCCGGCGGAGAGCTTCCTCGCGCAGCGAGGCGGTGTCGCGCACACCGGAATCCCACAGGCGCTGGGACAGCGTGATCGCGTTGCCGTGCAGATTAAAGATGAAGCCGGTGCAGACGTCCGCCGGTCCGCAGCCGAGACCCAGTTGGGCAGCCCAGAGCATCGGGGCGGGGGCGTGGGCGCCGTCGAGCTCGCCGTAGATGACCTTGTCCCGGATGGTCGCCCAGCCGACCTCGCGGCAGAGTTCAACCTGCAGGCCCTGGGCGGCGAACCAGCCGAGTTCCTTGGCCACGATCAGCGGGGCGGCATCGGTCAGGGCCAGAAACCCCAAGCGAAGGGGGCGCGTTTTGGTCGCATTGGTGGAAGGGCGCGAAGTGCTCATGGTATGCCCTTGTTCAGCGCGTCACATGCCATCGCGCGGAATTGGCCTGATTACTGCTATTAAAGAATTCATGGGTTTAATGAGACTGATTCATGCGATCGCCATTGCCGCACCATCATGAAGAACAACTTCTTTGATACGCGTCAGTTAACTGCGTTCGCGGCCCTCGCGCGGCTGGGCAGCTTCACCCGGGCGGCCCAGGAGTTGTGTCTGACCCAGAGTGCGATCAGCCATGCCATCAAGGCGTTGGAGGACCAGGCGGGCTGCCGGCTCTTTGAGCGGGCGGGCCGGCGCGTGTCACTCACGCAGTCGGGCGAACAGATGTTGCGCCACGTGGACAAGATCCTGGGTGAGATGAAGGCGGCGCGGCGCGGGCTCGATGAACTTTCCCGCTGGGGCCACGGGCGGTTGCGGCTGGGGGCGAGCACCACCGCCTGCCAGTACATTTTGCCGACCGTGTTGCGCGAATTCAAACAGAGCTTT
>Ga0075163_10000832_pt1 | contig 40940 bp, 35 predicted proteins | sample JI1023141ADNA_FD_71478 | JGI IMG/M metagenome (GOLD analysis project Ga0075163, IMG submission 71478) | Wastewater effluent complex algal communities from Wisconsin, to seasonally profile nutrient transformation and Carbon sequestration -... | ecosystem: Engineered > WWTP > Effluent > Algae...
GACATGCCACCGCGCGTGCCAAACGGCGCCCCATCGACATGCTCCAACTGTGAGGCCAGCTTGGGCATGGTGTACGTCTGCGAGAGTGGCGTCGCGTTGGCATTGCCAAGCGCCAGCCAACTGATGTCACTCGCGGCACGCAGGTACCCATCAAGCAGCGTGGGCGACAACATCTGCACGTCGGCGATGTTGTCGAAATTCTCGCTTTTGGTATCGGGCGGCAGATAGCTGGCCGCGTCGATGTCGAGGCCGAGCAGCGCCCGAACGGACGACTGGTATTCGGCGCGATTGAGTCGCTGGAAGGTGCGCCGACCGGGATTGGGGTTGGCCGCGGCCGCTGAGTCGAGCTGACGTTCGAGCAGCGCCACCAGTGCGTCGACGGTATCAGCCGAGGGGCGCGCCGAGCCCGACGGCGGCATCATCCCCAGGCGCAGCTTGGCAACGATCTTTTCGGAGACATCGGCCTTGAGTGGCGCGCGACCCACGTCAAAGGCGTCGAGCGACAAGTTGCCGCGCCGCATGGTGGGGTTGTGGCACTTGCCGCAGTACTGCTTGACAACGCCATTGAGTTCGGCGGTCGTCGGCCGGACCGCACGGCGCGTCGGGGCGCGAAATGGTGCGCGAATCGGTTCGCGAGGTGGGGCAGGTTTGGATGGCGCCAGCACAGCGCCCATCAACAACGACAGCGCAACGAACACGCGCATGCGCACCCTCGGGAGTGGCGAAGAGGCGAACCTCGGCAGGAGCAGAGAAGATGCGGCCCCGCTCTCGGTGCCCGCAAGGCAACAGAAGGGGCCCGGTCAGCGAACCTGCTGACGGGCCCCTTCAGAACCACGCTCTGGCCGGAAGCGGCAGCCTACGCCTGCGCCGGCGCGTCCATCCCCGCCCACAGATTCCAGGTATCGAGCTCGGTCCGGCCACAGCTCTTGAGATAGAGAAACAGCTGCGTGCGGTAGGCCGCGTACCCACTCAGCACGTTGCTCACCAGCAACACGCCACGCGTGGCGGTCTGCCCGAACATCTCGGCTTCCGTGCGAAAATGTTCGTCGGGGACGTCGCCTAGGATCGTGGCAAAGAGCTCCGACTGCTTCTCCAGTTCGGCGACCGTTGCCTCAAAGTCGCGTGATGCCGCCGCGTTCTCGTAGGCGGTCCACGTGACCGGATCGAACTCCCCAGCCAGCGTATCACGCGTGATGCAGGGGCCCATGTACGTGAGATACTGCAGCAGCTCGAGTCCGCTGCGCTGTTTGGGCGTGGGGCGATAGTCCAGCGATGCGGGCTCGAACTTGCCGGCAAGGTGGAGCAGGATGCGGACTTCGTTCTGGAGCGCGGTGATCAGCTCGGCTTTGGTGAGAACCATGAGACGTGAAAGGGCTGGGGTTGGAATTCAGACCACAAAAGTGATGCCAAATCATCCCGGGCACGAGTCCGACGGTGCATCGATCAGGACATGTGAGGCGGCCTCGCACGCGTGGACGCGGTCCAGACACGGTCGGTCCTGTTCGTCTTGACGGCGCCAGTGACCTCGGTAGCATTCGACCGTGCACCGCTGTGCTCACTCAGCCTCCGCTCTCGCCATGATCCGTCGCGTTCGTATTTCGCCGATTGCCCGCGTCTCAGCCCTGTGCGCCCTGCTCGCTGTCATCGGCGTGATTTCGGTGACGCCGGCCCACGCGCAGTCCGCGCACCCCACGTCGTGGAATCCGGCCATCATGAATCGCCCCGACATCAAGACGGCGATGGGCGTGCTGGAGCGCGGGTTCTCCAAACAAGTGGACGAGTGGATTCTGATCGCGCAGATGCCGGGCAAGTCGGGCATGGAAAAGCAGCGTGCCGACTACGTGCGGAAGGCGATGATCGCCGAGCGCCTGGTAGTGACGACGGACTCGATTGGCAACGTGACCGGCCGGCGGAAAGGCACCGGTGGCGGACCTACCATCGTGTTTGCGGCGCATCTCGACATCGTGCACGCGCCTGAAACGAATCTCAAAGTGCGCCGCGCCGGCGACACACTGCACGCCCCCGGCATCTTCGACAACAGCGCGTCGGTCTCCAACATGTTGGCCGCGATTCGTGCACTCAACGCCGCCAAGGTGAGCACCAAGGGCGACCTGGTGTTTGTCGCGACGGTGCAGGAAGAGGTGGGGCTCAAGGGCATGGACTACTGGCTCAATCACAACCCCAAGCCGGATCTGCTCATCGGTCTCGACGGCGGACTGGGTCCGATCGCCTACGGTGCACTCGGTATCTACTGGACGAAATACGTGTTCACGAGCCCCGGTTCACACACGGTGCTGTCGCGTGGCAAGCCCACCCCGGTCAAGGCGCTGAGCGCGGCGATCGACAACATCTACAAGCTGCAGTACGGTCCGTTGCCCGAGGGGGCCGTGATCAATGTGGGCCAGGTGCACGGCGGCGTGATCTTCAACGGCATTCCGCAGGAATTGTATTTCACCGTCGATCTGCGCTCACCCAATCCAATTCTCTTGGACTCGCTCGACAAAACCATCGGCAAGATCGTCGCCGATGCTGCCGCGAAAGAGAAGGTGGGGCTGCGCGTGGAAACCGATACGCGCAATCTCGCTGGCGGCACGACGGCAATGCTGGAGGGCGCGCGCAATCATCCGTTGGTGCAGACGGCGATCGACATTCAGAAGCAGCTTGGGATCACATTCGGCATGCCCGGCGCCGCTGAGGCCGTGGCTACGGGCAGCACGGACGCGAACATGGGCGTGGTGCGCAAGATCCCGAGTATCGCGATTGGCCGTTCATACGGCGGCAATCAGCACACGCTCACGGAATGGGCGGATTGGCCGAGTGCGTTGCCCGCGACGAAGATGATGGTACTGCTGGCGGGGACGTTCGGGGATGGGGTGACAGTCGTGGGCGGGAAGATTGTGCCGTGAACGGAAGACCGAAAACGGCAAACTGAAGACTGAAGACCGAAAACCTATCAGTTGTCAGTTTTTCAGTGGTCGGACAACTGCTAAGTCATGGGTCTTCAGTCTAAGTCATGGGTTCTCAGTTGAAACTGACCACTGATCACTCGCACTGAGAACCCAGAACTCAGCTGTTTTCTGACCACTGAAAAACTGACAACTGCAGTAAGTCCCGTTCTTTCTCACATCCGGGCTTCGATCAATGCGCCGTCCTATTCGCCTCATCATTGCCTCAGTCTGCGGCCCCGTGCTCTCGCTCAGCGGGTCCCCGCCGTTCGCCTCGGCCCAGCCCCGCCCCGCCTCCGCGCCCCGTGCTCCAGTCGCGCCGAGCACCCGCGTCGAAAACGGCGTGACGGTCCACGCGCATGATGCCGGCGCCTTTGCGCGGGCGCCGCAGTGGACGCTCGATGCCAAGCCGATACTGACCGCCGGCGGAGCGAACGGTGATCCCGATTTTGATCTGACGTACGCGTCTGATGCGGCGACATTGTCAGACGGGCGCCTCGTGACTTTCTCGGCGGTTGGCGCGAAGATCTTCGTGTTCGGCGCAGATGGTCGTGCGCGTCGTGCGATCGGCCGGCTTGGGAAAGGGCCGGGCGAGTTCATGTCGCCCACCGGACTGCTGCACATGGCCGGCGACACCCTGTTCGTCATTGATCCGGCGAACAATCGACTGAACTGGCTGACCGCGGACGCCGGTGTCGTCCGCGAAGCGCCGCGCAACGTGGCGCTCACACCGCGCTATGCGCGACCCGTCGGCTACGTGAAGGACCGCGGTTTTGTGCTCATGGGCGGGGCAGTCCAAGAGGCGGTGACGGGCAAGGTGGTTCGAAAACCGGCAACTGTGCTGCTGATGACGGCGGCTGGTGAGTTTCGCACCATCAGCGACGTCCCAAACTGGGAGTTGGTGGAAATTGAAACGCGCTACCGTGGCAAACGAAACGTGGATTCACGCATCCTGCGCTTTTCGCGTCGCGCGCATGTGGTGGTCCGCGACACACAGGTGATAACGGCCGATGGCGAAGGGTACGCCATTCGCGTGAACAGCACGGCCGGACAAGAGCAATCACGCATTCAGGTAGCGACGACACGCCGACCGGTCACGCGCGCCATGCGCGATGCCGAAGTAGCGGCGGACATCGCGCGAATTCGTGGACCGCATATGGAGGCGATGATCGACCCCGCGGAATCGGAGCGACAGGCGCGTGAAGCGCCATCGGCCGACCTGCTGCCGCCCTACGAATCGCTGCACGTCACGCCCGACGGCACCCTCTGGGTCGTCGACGCCATCGCCCCCACCGACACGTCATGGAGCGCGACCGCCTTCCGCCGCGACGGCGCGATCGTGGGCCGTCTGCGAGCCGGCGGAAACGCGATGCCCATCACCTTTGGCAACGATCGCGTCGTCCTCCGCACGGTGGATGCCGACGGCGTGGTGGCGTTTGTGGTGCGGAGGATTGTGCGGTAGCCGAGTGCGACGGGCCTCGATGAACTCCGATAACAGCGAGTTGTACGCTTGTCAGTCATCGGACAACGTCTGAGTCGCGGGTGTTCAGTTCGGGTTGTGGGTATCCAGTTGAAACTGACCACTGATCACCCGTACTGAGAACCCAGAACTCAGCCGTTGTCTGACCACCGAAAAACTGACAACTGCAGTTTAGATACTGCCAACTGCCGCTGATTCCTCGCCGTCGGCTACTGCTCCCGCCCCACCAACTGCTGCAGCTGAATCGCCAGCCGCGCCTGCTCCGCCTGCAGCTCCAGCAGCTCCACCTCGGCCCGTTTGACATCGATCGCCGTACTCATGCCCACGGCGAAGCGATCCTTCACCAAGGCCAGTCGCGACGTCGTGAGTGCGATCAACCGTCGCACCCGCGTCACTTCTGCCATCAGCTCAGCGCGCTGCACCAATCGCGCCAGTGCTTCGGGCTGCAGCCCTTCTTTCACGAAACGTTCGCGCAGCAAGAGCTTCTGCGCGAGCACCTGAAACTCCCGCGTCGCATTGGCGACCACGGCACTCGATTCGCTCAAGGATCTCGCGGTGCTGGCGCCGATGCTGGCGCTCCGTTCCACGTCGGCCAGCGCAGACTCTGATTGCGTGAGCCGCTCCTGCGCCGCCGCCGCGCTCAGTTGCAGCCGTTCCTTCACAAAATCACGGTCGCGCACCAGCGGTGCCCACAACTCATCACGCGGTGCTGCGGCCGACGCGCGAATCTCGGCGATGTCCAGATTGAGCCGTGCGATGCGCATTTCGGCCATCCGGATCTCGGCGGCCGACTCGAGCAGCGATTGTTTGGACAAGGCGCCAGCGTCGTATGCCTGCCGCGTTGTCTCATGACTCGCCTGCGCCAGCGCGAGTCGGGCAGCCGCCAGTTGACGATCCACCTCCGCCGCGCGCTCCAATTGTGTGCGCAGTTGTGACGCCTCGACCTGCGCAGACGCCAGCGGTGCCCCCGCGCCCAGCACAAGTCCCGTCACCAGCAGCGAGGCGGCGCGCAAACGCGAGCCCCAGCGGCTGACACCGACAACCGGTGAGCGCGATTGCTCGCGGTACGTGCGCACAATCTCGCGCTCCAGCGACGAGACAAACGCCGCCGACGGTTCGTGCCGCTCATCGCGAAAAGTCTGTGGGGTGTTCATGCGAAGTCTCCGTTGGGCGTAGCCATCATGATTTCGATTTCACGGCGCAGTCGCTCCCGTGCGCGTCGCAATCGACCTTCGACGGCGCGCTCGCTGGTGCCGAGTTGCTCGGCAAGTCGCGCCACGCGGCAGCGTTCGAAGTGGAATGCGTCGAGCAGCTCCGCATCGTCGGGAGGGAGGCGCGACAGCGCGTGGTGCACGATGGCGGCGATGTCGGCCGAGTCTGCGGCGACATCGTGGTCGAAGGCGGCAAGCACCGCCGAGGGCGGCATGTCGTCGAGCGAGAGATGCTCGCGTTGCCGCAATTGATTCAGCAGCAGATTACGTGCGACCGTGGTCAGCCAGGCCAGCGGTCGGTCAGGCAGTCCGGTTCGCGTCCATTCGCGTACCGCCCGCAGCCAGGCTTCCTGCGTCACGTCTTCCGCGAGTTGGCGCTGCCCCCCGCACTTCCGCGACACGTAGCCATAGAGCGGGCCGATCGTGTCGCGGTAGATGGCGGTCAGGTCGGATTCGGAGAGCGCAGGTGGTATCGGCATTGGGGGATACCACTACGACACAGGACGCCGGAAAAACCCACGCCGGCTCGTGTCAGGGCAGCGGCCCCTAGCGTACCACCCACTCGGTGCTCAGGACGGTGGTGTCCCACGCCATGCGCAGTTCCCCACGTTGCACACCCGGCGCCGTGGACGGAATCATCCAGATGGAAAAACTCTCGATGGGCGACGCGGTGGTGCGCACCGTGAGCGCGATGCGCGCGAAGTCTTTCTTCATGTCGTAGGTCTCCGGGTTGACCGATGCGGCGCCCGTGAGTTCCTGCTGCAAAATGAGCGTCCAACCCGTTTTCGCCGGCAGCACCTGCGCGACGTACCGACCCTTCGGGACGTTTTTGCCGCCGATGGTCAGATCCACATCCGAGGTGAGGATGGTGGCACCGTTGGCCCCAAGACGCCACACCTTGTCCCACGGAACAAGGCTGTCGGTGTTGATACGACGACCACGCAGGTGCGGCTGTCCGTAGTCGATGCGGACAAGTGCGGGTTTCCCAGCCGCGCGCTGAGCGGCCGTGTCAACCAATGTGAGTGAGACTTCGGCGATCCCACGTGTGCTGGGCGCGGCGCGTCGTGCGCCGGCTTGTGCGCCGGCTTGCGCGTCCGCGGTGCTTGCGAACACCGTCGACAGGGCAACCGCACATGACATAGTCGTGATGCGCGCGGCGGCGGAGGAGAGAAGGCGCATAAGAGAGCCGTGAAAGTGGGGCGGGAGGGAACTGCGATGCGAATAACATGACCTCCGGCCCGCATGGACGGCAGGTGCCGCGCCTACCGCGTCAATCGAGCTCCACCGCACGTTTGCCCAGCGGCGCAAAACACACCGTGGCCAGACGGAAGTGCGCAAAGCCAAACGGAATACCGATGATCGTGATGCAATAGCCGATCCCGGCGAGCACGTGAGAGATCCACAGCCACACGCCAGCGAGCACGATCCAGAGCAGATTGGCCAGATCGGTGCCCGTGATGGTGTCATCACCCAGCGCACGGACGTCCACGAGTGTGCGGCCAAATGGCCACGCGGCAAAGCTGGCGATGCGGAACGCGGCTACGGAAAACGGAATCCCGACAACCGTGAGCGCCAGCAGCAGTCCCAGGGCCATCCAGGCAAACCAGGCCACCAGGCCACCGCCAAGAAAGAACCAGAGGATGTTGAGGAGCAGCGTCATGTCGGGCGTCCGGGGTTCGTGGGGTGTGGCACCAGCAGCGATTCGACGTCACTACGAGCGATGCCAGCGCGCGGATTCGCCGCGGCGGTCTGAGTGGCTTCCGCACACGCACCAGGAGTGGCGCCAGCAATGGCGCCAGCAATTGCGCCATCGCGCACGGCGCCGCAGTATCACCGCGATCCCATGCCCACACTCCGCGTCGCTTTCATCACCGTCACGCTGCTCGCCGCCCTTGGCGCGTGTGAACGGTCGTCGCCACCAACCGCGGGATCATCGGCCCGTGGCGATTCGAGCAGCGCCGGCGACGGCGCGGCGATCATGCCGACCTCCGTCGCGCAGTCTCCCGTTGCCCCCCTGCGCTGGGGCGGCGACGCAGAAGGCGGCGCGCCGTTTGTCGAGGCGGACCCCGCCAATCCTTCGGTGGTGCGCGGGTTCGACGTGGAGATCGCGGCGCTGATTGCCCGCGGACTTGGCCGCGAACCGCAGTTCGTGCAAGTCGCGTGGGCATCGATCGAGCAATCGGTTGAGCGCGGCGACTTTGCGATGGGGATGTCGGGCCTCGAAGATCGTCCCGCACTGCACGAACGATTCGCCGTCTCCATGCCGTACTACGAGTTTGGGGAAGTGTTGGCGGTTCGCGCCGAAGATAGCGCGCGTTTTCACACGCTCGAAGATCTGAAGGGCCGAAAGGTCGCCACACTGAGCGCCACGACCGCGTGGGAGATGCTGCTCGAGGCCAAAGCGGCGCATGGCGTGGTTCCCGTGTCCTACGACGACGATGTGCATCCGTACACCGATCTCGTGGCGAAGCGCGTCGATGCGGTCCTGCTTGACAACATCATCGCGGAACGATCGCTCCGACGCACCGGCGGGTTTGTCATTCAGCCGACGCCACTAGCCGTCGGACACTATGTGGCCGTCTTTGCCGCCCGTGACAGCGCGCTGCGCGACTCCGCCAACGTCATCCTGCGTGCGCGCATGCGCGACGGCACTCTGGAGACGGTCTTTCGCTCGTGGAACGTGTGGGACGCGCAGCAAGCGGCCTACCAACAGCGTGTGCTGCAGGATTCCGTGCGCGCGCGTGCGGCGACCGCCGACAGTAACGCAGTGAACGGTGGTGTCGCGGTCGCCAGACCGCGCGCGTCCATCGCAACGTACCTGCCGGCCTTGCTCCGCGCGGCCGCCATCACGATGGCCCTCTCAATCCTCGCCATGGCGCTCGCCGTGGCGCTCGGCGTCGGTATCGCCGCCGGCCGCGTGTATGGCGCCCGCCCACTGCAACTGCTGCTCACGGCGTACGTCGAGATCATTCGCGGCACACCGGTCCTGCTGCAATTGTTTGTGTTGTACTACGGCCTGTCCGATGTCGTGCGGCTACCAGCTTTCGCGGCCGCCGTCATCGGACTTGGTCTCAACTACGCGGCGTACGAATCGGAGATTTACCGCGCGGCACTCGAGGCGATTCCGCCACTGCAGCTGGAAGCGGCGCGCACGCTGGGGTTGTCTGAAATGCAGATCCTGCGACTGGTGCGTGGCCCGCAGGCGCTCCGACTGGCATTGGCGCCGATGACCAACGACTTCGTGGCACTGCTCAAGGATTCGTCGCTGGTGTCGGTGATCACGGTGGTTGAGCTGACGAAACAGACAGCGATCTACGCCACGAACGTTGGCAGTTGGGTCGTACCCGGTATTCTCTGTGCCGTGATCTATCTCGCCATGTCGCTGCCGCTCTCGCGCATGGCGCGTCGCCTGGAGCAGCGGTGGAAATTGCCATGACCAGCCCCACGTCGGCAGCGCGCACTGCGCTGCGCATCCGGGATCTGCATGTGCAGCGCGGTGACAAGCCGGTGCTGCTCGGCGTCGACCTCGAGATCGCCGCAGGTGAGATCTGCGCGCTCATGGGAGAGTCGGGTGCTGGCAAGACCACCGTGCTGCGGGTGGTTGCGGCGTTGCAGTCGTTCTCTCAAGGACAGGTGACGATCGACGGGGTGTCGCTCGCCCCCGGGGCCGTTCCACCCGAGTCGCAGTTGCGTGAATTGCGACGTCGTGTCGGGGTGGTGTTTCAGAGCCACGCACTCTTTGAGCATCTCACGGCGCTCGAGAACGTAATGCTCGCGCCGGTGCATGCCTTTGGGCAGTCCCGCGCCGATGCGGAGCGCACCGCGCTGCAGCTGCTCGCCTCACTCGGGGTGCAGGCACGCGCCGGTGCCTACCCGCGGCAACTGTCCGGCGGCGAGGCGCAGCGCGTGGCGATTGCGCGTGCGTTGGCACCGGATCCGCACCTGCTGCTGATGGATGAACCCACCTCGGCACTGGATCCCGCGCGCCGCTCGGCGCTTGCTGACTCGTTGCGCGCGCTGGCCGGACAGGGACGTGGGTTGATGATCGTCACGCACGACATGGAATTCGCGCAGTCGTGCGCCGATCGCATTGTGGTCCTTTCCGATGGGCGCATAGCGAATCCCCAAAGGAATTCCTGACAAAGGAAATCCTGACGGGCTGCGTAGGAACCGATGATGCACCGCCGCGAATGGATGTGACAGCGTACGCGTGTCATATCACTCCAATTCGAGGCTGTCCATGCGCCCGAAACTGTCACACGCTGCAGCGATGGCCGCAGCGACGTCGATCGCGATGACCCTGACGCCGTTGCCGGCCGTCGCGCTCCCCTCATTTTCCCGCCAAACCGGACTGGCCTGCAATAGCTGCCACGCCCCGGCATTCCCGACACTGAACGCCTTCGGACGTCTGTTCAAGCTGAACGGCTATACGCTGACCGGCGCGCAAGCGAAGATCGAAGACAAGACGCTCTCACTGCCGGCGATTCTCAACGCCAGCATTTTCACCAAGATCCGGGTGCGCAAAAGCAACGGCACCGACGCGGACGGAGAGCGTACCACCAACTCCGGCCTGCTGGAGTTCCCCGACGAGCTGGCGGCGCTGTTTGCCGGACGCGTGCATGAAAACGTCGGGTTTCTGTTGGAGATGCAAATACCGAAGCGCGATGAGTCCGCGCTGGCGGCATTCAAGATGCCGTTCTCGTATTCGGTTGGCGGCGCCCGCGCGTCATTCATCCCGTTCACGACCGACGGACTTGGCGCTGCGTTCGGATTCGAGTCGATGAACACCGGAGCCGTTGAGAACATTCGGCTCATCGAAGACGCATCGTCGTCGTCGGCTCAGCAGTACATCGGCACGGCGACGCCCGCCTCCGGCGCCGCGCTCGTCATCGGGACACAACATCTCGTCGCCAACATCACGCGATGGAGTCCCGTGCACTTGGCGTCCACCGAAGGGCGAGCCAGCCCGCTGCCCTCGGCAAACTACGCACGGGTGGCCTGGATGCCGACCATCGGTGCATGGGAATTGGGTATCGGTGGGCAACACTGGTTTGGCACGGCGTCTGTCGCCGATGGCACGTCTGAGTCTGCGGTAGTGGACGCGAGGACACGCGCATGGGCCGTTGATGCCGAGGCGCAAGGGAGGCTTGGCGTCGTACCGGTGGGCATGTTCGCCACACTTGCGAGTGCTGATGCGTCGCTGCCCGGGGCGACGCCGAACGTGTTCAATGCCGCGTCGAGAGCCCGCCGCGCGCTGGCTGTCGCCGGGCGGGTGGGGATCGTGCCTGACCACGTGGCGTTGCTCTTGGCCTATCGGCACGGGCATAACGGTGCCGCGCTGGACCACCAGGATCGTGCGGCGACCGTCGGTGGACAGGTACTGATGTATCAGAACGTTCAATTGCAGGTGAACTACACCATGTTTTCGGGCTCGGCCTATACCGTCAAACCCCGCGACGGCACGCGTATGCTGACGGTTGTGCTCGCTGCCGGCTTCTGAGGGTGTGACAAACGGGTGACGCGTGAGGTATTCCGTATGGTTACATCTGCACATCCGGAATTGCCTCCACACTTTCATCACCCGGAGTGGTCCATGTCCCTGATTGGTCGGTCTGTTGCTTTCGCCGCGGCGACCCTGCTCATCGTCGCGGCAACGGGCGTGGCGGGTTCCAACCACCGCGAGCACGCAGTCGTCATGCCACACTCGCCAGAAGCGGAAGTCCGGCGAATTCACGCGCACTTTGACAGCGTGCTCGCCGAATTGCCTCTGCGCGACGTGCGGTCACTCAGCGCCTCGCAGCGCACCAAGCGCGCGCGGCTGTTGACGGTTCTCGACCAGTACAACCGTCGGGGTGTCTTCCCGCACAACTACGACTTCGCGGAAACGCCGACGCCTTACTTTGTCGATCGGAAAACGGGCACGCGCTGCGCCGTCGCACACCTGCTCGAGTCGACCGGGCGCCAAGATATCGTCGACCGCGTCGCCCAGTCGAACAACAACGTCTGGGTGGCGCAGTTGGCAGGCGACACCGCCTTCGGCACGTGGCTCGACGCGAATGGTCTGACGCTGGCCGAGGCCGCTCGCATTCAGGTGCCGTATTCCATGCCGAACGACGGGGCCAACAATGGGACGACCGGCACCGCCAAGGTGGCGACCTACGCGGTGGGCGCGCCGATCGCCCTGCTCGGAACCCTGACGACCGGCATCTGGAACGCCACGGGCAACGCAGACGGACATCGCAAGAGCGTCGCCGCGCTGGGAATCCTGAGCGGACTTTCACTCTCGGTCATTGGGGGCATGGTCATGGCCGAACCGGGCGCGAGCGGGAGTGCCCGAGGGGTTGCCGGAGCAGGCACCGCGCTAGGCGGACTCACCATGGCGCTCTCGGTTCGAGGCCTGCAACGGCACGGACGGCTGATGGCCGCGAAGCGGGATGCGGCGGGACAACAGGACCGTCGTCGAGCCGATCCTGCGACTGGCGGCATGAACTCCGCACGCGAGCCTCGCTCGGCCGAACTGGTGCCGCTGCTCTCGGTGGGGCGCAACGCCTCGGCGGGCGCCGCGATGACGATTCGCTTCTGACCGACGCCGCGGCAATCACGGAAAAAACGGGGCCCAGTCAACTAGACTGGGCCCCGTTTCTTGCATTCTAGAGCGTCAGTGACGAATCACGAACGCGACACTGATGTGTCAGTCGCCAAAAACGGCCGCGGTCGCATGCGGCGCTTCGGTTCCGTAGGTCACCGACGTGGGCGGCACGCTCGCACCCAGGCGCGTCGTGATGGCGTAGCCGGCAAAGCCCAGAAAGCACACCGCGATGGTCAGGAACGCGCGGTTGATGATCTTCATCGCGTGCGAGTCGTGCTCGTTGTCGCAGAGGTCGTTGAACATGGTCTATGAAGCTCGGCCAGCGGCCTTTTGGAGTCAAAAACGGGACCAAAAACGTACGAATTGCCCGGATATTAAACACCAAAATGTCCGTCTTACAGTGCCTGAGCTGGCCAAAACCGTCGCGTCGGTGGCAACGATTCGCCGGTCCTTACAAGAGTCTTGCACTTCTGCACGGCCTCTCTGCCAGGCGAGGCCGGCTCGTCCCCATAACTTCCGTGGCCCGGCTTCACCGTCCACTCGTCACAGCGAGGTCCGCACGTCGCGTCGCGTTCTGATTGTCGAAGACAACGCAGAGTTGGCGTTCGGACTTCGCCGAACCCTCGAGGTCCACGGCTACGAGGTCGACGTCGCCGGCGACGGGGCCGCCGCCTTGCGTCGCGCCCGCGTGTTTCAGCCGCATCTGGTCATCCTCGATCTCATGATGCCCATTGCCGACGGCTTCTCGGTGCTCGCGAGTCTCCGCCAGGAAGGCATGACGGTGCCGGTGCTCATTCTCAGCGCCAAGAGCGAAGAAGCCGACAAGGTGCGTGGCTTTCGCGCAGGCGCCGACGACTTTGTCACCAAGCCGTTCGGTCTGCAGGAACTGATGGAGCGCGTCTCGGCACTGTTGCGGCGTGCCGGTGTCTCCGATGGTTCTTCCGCTGCGGCGCACGGTGAGGCCGTCCTCGCGTTCGGCGATCTCACGATCGATCTGGACGGTCGTCGGGTGCGTCGCGACGGCGTGGATGTGCCGATGACGCCCAAGGAGTTCGATCTGCTGGCGGCCCTGATGCGCGAGCCGGGGACGGCGATCGCGCGCACCCGACTGCTGCGCGAAGTGTGGGGACACGCGCCCGACATTCAGACGCGCACCGTCGACATTCACATTGTCGAACTGCGAAGGAAACTCGAACGCGAACCGGCCGAGCCCCGGCACATCGTGACCGTCTGGAAAACCGGGTATCGTTTCGACCCGTGACACGCCCGCTTCGCTGGCTGCGGCCAAAGCACGGCATCATTCTCCTTGTGGTCACCGCACTGGGTGCGGCCGGCATCGTAGCCAACCACATCGCGTCGCAGCGCCGGTTTCTGCTGCAGTTTGAGGAAGCACTGCCGTTGTCGATCGCGCTGTCCGCCGATGCGCTCAGAGATTGGGTGACCATGCGCGAGGCACAGGCGGAGATGGTTGCCACCCTTGCCGGCGAGCGAGAGTGGACGGGCGCGAACATCAACAGTGCGCGCGCACTCTCCGCGCCGCTCGCCGTCATGAAACGCGCGGGCGGCTACCGCAGCGCCGAAATCGTGACAGGCGACGCCGCTCCGCCACATCTCGCGTCTGGCCACATTGACGACTCGCTCTCCACCATCGCCTTCGTGGCGCCGGTCACGCGCGAGGGCGCGCCGCCCGCCTCGGTCGTGCTCACCGTCGTGGCGACCGAAGCCACGTTCTCGCAGTTCAACGTCGCGGCGCCATCGGACCGCACGCAACGCACATCGCTCATCGCGCTCGACGGGGATCGTGTTCGGGTGATCGTGGTCAGTGGCGCTGGCGGCGCCCCACAACTGTCCCGCCGTACGGCCTCGGTGCCGTCGACCTTCACGCTCGATTCGGCCTATGCCCGTGCGCTGCGTACGACCGGACTCCGCGCCGCGCGCGGCGTTGGCGCCGGTATCACCGGTTCGCAGGTGGTCTACGCGCGTGCACCGATTGCGGGAACCCCATGGCTGCTGGTGCGGGAACGCGATACCAACGAACTCGCCTCGCTGATCCAAAGTTCGCTGATCATCACGGATGTTGTCTTCTCCGTGGTGCTGGCGCTGGCCCTCGGCGTGATGATGATGTTGTGGCGGGCCACCTTTCTCCGCCGCGAGAACGAGTCGGCGCAGTTGCGCAGCACCTTCGTGTCGAGCGTGTCGCATGAACTGCGGACGCCGCTCACGCAGATCCGCATGTACGCCGAGATGCTTCGTTTGGGATTGCTTACCACCGCGGAAGAATCGGCGCGTGCGCTGAGTGTCATCGAAAAGGAATCGGAGCGGCTCACCATGCTGGTCGAGCGCTCACTGAGCTACACGCGCACCGGCGTGCGGCCAAGTGATCATGCGCCACCGGTGGTGGATGTCGCAGAGGCCGTGACGCGCGCGACTGGCAGTCTGGCGCTGCTCGCCGCCGAACGTGAGGCCACGTTCGACGTGACGGTCGACAACGGGTGCTGCGCGTGCATCGAACGCGATGCCTTGCATCAAGTGCTGCTCAATCTGCTCGACAACGCCATCAAGTACGGACCGCGCGGCCAGGCGATTCTCGTGACGGCATGTACACGCGACACCACGACACGGCTGACTGTAGAAGACCACGGAGCCGGTGTTCCGGTGCGTGAACGCGAAGAGATCTGGAAGGCGTTCACACGCGGAACGCAGGCGCAGCGTGGCGGGGCGGTCGGCTCGGGGATCGGCCTGGCGGTGGTCCGCGATCTCGTGGAGGCTGCCGGAGGCCGGGCCTTCGTGGAATCGCGGGCACCGAATGCTCACCCCGCGTCGGATGTGCCGTCCGGTGCCCGCTTTGTGGTGGAGCTCCCCAGCCAATCACTGTCTGCGGCGAGTTAACCGCCGGGCTGCTGGCCGAATGGGTATTTGATCTTGTCCGGCACCTTCGCCCACTGCGCGGGCGTGAGTGTGCCCTCGACGCGTTTCATCCCCTGCTGCAGCTCGCGCACGATCGACACGTTCACCTGCTGCAGCTTGGGCGCCATGGCGCCCATGTCGGGACGGCCGCCGTTCGCGGTCAGCAGCACGGCCAGCTCATCGCCTCGTGCATCGACGAACTTTCGATAGTGCTCGGCGGTGGCCGCGATCACCGAACGTTGTTCTGCCGTAAGCTCGAGTGCGAGCGAGTCGGCTTTGCGCAGCAGACTGTCGAACGGATACGGCACCTGACTCAGCACCCGCTGCTTCACTGCCGCGAGCGATGCAGAATCTGTCTTGCCGCCGCCTGTGAGTGCGCGCATCTGCGCCTTGGCGGCATCCGTGCCCAGCGCAATCTGCCCACGGAGTGAGAGCTGGAACGGCACACCGAACGGATTGCGCGAGCCGGTCGGCGTTCCGAATCGCTGATTGACCGCATAGTTGTACTGACGCGTGGCCGCATCGAAACTCGTAACCGTCACGAGATTGCGGTCCGGAAAGATCGGCTGCCCCCATCCGCGGAGATTCGTGCCATGCAACAGCCGATCCACACCGGCCAGCGTATTTGCGGCAACTAGTGAAATGGTGAGACGATCATCGAGCCGGGGATTGCGCGGTTTCCAGTTGAGCTGCAGGTCAAGTTGCGGTGTCCACGGCGTGGTGCAGCTGTTGCGATCGGCAAGGCGGCCCGCTTGCGCACGCAGACAGGACGCGGCGCGCCGGTCGGTGGTGGCGAGCAGTTGCGCCATCGCCGAAGCGGTCGCTGATGAGCCTGACGCGGCAGGCACAAATGCACGATCGTTGCGCGCGCCATCGCCGTTCACATCGCCGTTGACCATCGGTGTGTAGCGCGCGCCGGCGATCATCCGGCCGATGATGGCCAACTCGAATCCGCGCGGGAAACTCGTGAACTGCTGCCCGACAATCTGATGGCGCCGCTCGAGGTCGCTGGTGCCCCACGTCAGGCGATTGGGGTCGCCATCGGTTGTGGCGATCGCCGCACCGAGGCCGAATCCGTTGGACATGTCCTGCGCGCGGTTGTACGTGTACGAGACTGACGTACCACCACCGCGAAACGAGGGACCGGCCACCGTTATCGTGAGCTGCGTGGCGCGCGAGTTGGCCTGCGAGCCGATGGACAGCACCGGTCCGAAGGTGGACACTGGACGCACGCCGTTGCCGGTTGCCGCGCCCGTGGACGGTACGATGTCGGACAGCTGACCGAATACGGGGCGATTGGCTTCGCCCGTGAGCGCAAATCCGGACGTGCCGAGGTTGCGATCGATGGCGGTGGTGGTGCGTGTGCCGTATGAATAGACCGCGTCAGCGGCGACCGCCCACCGCAGGCGGAACTGTCGCGAATAGCCGAGTGAGGCGCGCCAGACTTCCGGTGCGCCAAACCCGCGATCAAAGAGCAGCACCGTTGGCCGCACCGACGCGACGCTCGCGGGTGTTGCCGTGTCGCCGATGCAACTGGTTGGAATCGCGGAGACATCACTGCCGAGCGCGCTCCAATCGGGCACGGGGATCGTTGCCCCGGTGCACACCACCTGTGCCTGTGCGCCCGCAATACCGCTGCCGTTCGCCACGGCGCCTACCAAGCCACTGGGCACGGTGCCGCGAAATAGCCCCGCGCCGCCTTTGAGTGAGCCCGCCGGAATGCCGGCGACGTTGCCGAGCAGGTACGTGAACCCGAATCGCGGTGTGATGCGCACATCAGTGGGCCAGCGATTGGTGCGCACGCCGAACGCTTGCTCCACGGCCGCGTTCGCGGCCGGTGCACCGGGAAGGCGTGTGGTTTCCAGGCGCGCTCCGTACACCAGTTGCAATGACGGCGATGCCCGCCACGCATCGCCCACATACAATGCGCCACTGTTGGTGCCGGCGCGCTGGCTTGTGCCATTGAGCGCACGTGCGAACAACGCGGGACGGTTTGCGTCGAGATCGGCGAGCGAGTTGTACACGTACGTCCCGAACTGATTGCCGGCGCCATCAACGGACACTCGGCCGGCGTTCACCAGTGCGCCGACCTTCACCCGGTGACTCGTGCCCAGCAGCCACGAGAGTTCGTTGGACAATTCAAACAGGCGTGTGGCCACCCGGCGTGGCAGACTGGAATTGCCGCCGAATTGCAACTGTGATTGCCCCGACCGCCCGTCGCCGAGTTGGGATGTCACGGTGACGATGCCGAGCGGGCTTTCGCGGCGTCCGTCGACGCGTTGTTCATCGGCCGAGGCGTAGATCCGGAATTCGTTGATGAATGCACCAAGGCTCGAGGTCAGCGACGTCATGAGCCCGCCGCCATCGGATGACTGCGTGCCGGCCACCGAGGGCATCGCCAAGCCGCTCAGGCGTGTGGCGTTCTGACCGGTGTGCCGGTAGTCGCCGCGCATCATGAGTGCGTGAGAGGCACTGACATCCCAGTCGATGCGTGCCAGCGTGGACAATGAGGTGGTGATGCGATCGGCCGGCAGTCCGGCCCGCGAGCCAAGGCCGTTGCGGGACACAAACTGGAGAAAGCGCGACAGCGAGTCGGCGCTGAGACCGAGATTGGAAAGCGAGGCACCGTTGGCATCGAGTAGCGACGCCATGGCATCGCTGCGTCGATCGAATTCGGCGGAGGCGAAGTAGAAGCTCTTGTCCTTGAGAATCGGCCCACCGAGACCGATGCTGCCGTTGTTCTGCGTGTAGCGTTGTCCGAAGGATCGCGACGCCACGGTGGGAAACTGTAGTGCGGGCTGCTGGAGATTGAACGAGGCATTCCCCTGCGTGCGCGACGTGCCGGAGAGTGTGGTGGTCGCCACCTGGCCACCCGTGAACTGTCCGCGTGCCGGATCGTAGGCGTTCGTGACTACGCGGACCGCCCGTACAGAATTCTGCGGCAGCGATCCGAACAGAAACGAGCTGCCGTCGAGCGTGACATTGTTCTGATTGGCCGGTTGACCGCCCACGGAAAACGACGCCGGTGTGCTGTCGCCGCCAGCGACGGCCACGACACCAGGGATGATCGTGGCCACGTTGTTGAGATCGCCCGGATTGATCGGAAAGCGCACCAGAAACGCTTGTGGCACGACCGCTTCCGTTCCGCCCGCCGTCGATGCGGGTGTGGCGCCCGGCCGTGAACCACTCGCGCGAACCTGCACGGACGCGAGTGTGGTGGGATTGACCGACATTCGGAATTCGGCGACCAGCCGATCCTCGTCGCCACGTCGGGACAAGACGAGCGTGGCCGGTGCCATGCCCAGCGCGTTCACGGTGACGCGAAACTGTGTGCCGCCATCGCGAAAGAGCAGCGAGAACCGGCCATCGGCGCGTGTCGTCGTGCGTTTGATGACGCCAGTGGCCAACGACACGACTTCCACGCGCGCCGAGGCGATGGGCAGACTGTCGGCACCGGTCACGCGACCGGCGATGATTTCGGTGGTCGTTCCCACCTGTGCGCGTGTTTCAGTCGGCGCACAGAAGCCGCAGACAACCAGAGCCGCGGCCAGCCGTATCCATCCACGATGAAGAGTCATACTCGTGAAGCTGCCGGACGGCTGCCGTTGATTCAATTCACGCGGAGCGGCTTCGCTGTTCGGGAAGTGTATGCAACGACCCGCGCGTCAGCGTGCGATCAGCGTGCGATCAGCGTGCGATCAGCGTGCGATCATGAAGCGCACGGCACCGACGCGAACCTCTTCTCGCCCCGGGCCTGCTGGAGAGCGCTCTCCTCCGCCACGCCGCATGATCTGCACGGCGTTGAGCACGGTTCCCAGCGCTGCGGGATCCGCGCTGGCCGTATTGTGCGCCGGCAGGAGACGGCGAAGCGACGGAGCGAGAGCAGCCAGCTTCTGCATGGACGATTCGTACGCGGCGATATCCGTTCCAGGCGAGAACAGCCAGATGGTTGATTCATAGTACGAGTCGCCGGTCCACAGCAATCCGTGCGCGCGATCGAGCAGGACGAGTGCGTCAGGAGTGTGTCCCGGTGTCGCGATCACCTCGAGCACCCGATCTCCGAGATCGATACGTTCACCGTCGGCGATGCGCCGCGTCACGTTCCAGGCGACCGACCGGAACGACGCCGTGTCGATCCCGTCCGGTGGCGCGCCGCAGAAGCTGTCCGGCGCGACTTCATCGGCGATGTCGGCGTGCGGCCTGCCACGTTCCTTGCTCCGCGTAAACGGGGTATCGAACGCGAGCACGTCGTCAAACTCGTGATTGGCACCGACGTGGTCGAAGTGCGTGTGGGAGTTGAGGACGGTGACCGGAAGGCGTGTGAGTTGCTCAATGATCGGACGCATGGGCACGAGTCCGATGCCGCCATCGAACAGCAGCGCACGCGACGCCCCGACGATCAGATACGAAATCGCTTCCTGGAACTGACGCGGTTCGACAATCGCGAAGACGCCGGGCTCGACGCGGTAGACGCTGAACCAACGGCTGGACGTTTCGACCGTTTCGAGCGCCGCGTTGGCCGCACGCGGAATCTGGGCGCACCACGATGTCGGTTGAGGTGCCGCACTCGCCACGGCGGCGGAATTGGAATCGGCGCGGCGGCCGTTCGGTGTCCCCTCGCACGCCGCGAGGCCCGCCAGCACGCCGGTACCCAGCACCAGCGCGCGCGCCAGACCGCACGCGCGGCGCGCCATGGGAGCGCATGACAACACGGAGGCTGTGGCAAACCACGCAGAGGGCATCGGCTAACTTACGCCATCGACGCATCTGGCAACATGCTCCCACTCGTCGCGTTGGATGCTTACACTTGGAGGATCATGAGCGCTCACGTTCGGATTCTGGTGGTGGCCGCGACGTCGCGGGAACTGGCGGCGCCCAACGGCTGGCGTGCCCACGCCTGCGGTGTCGGTCCGGTCGAAGCGGCGGCCAGCACGGCGGCCGCCATCGCCGAGTACGCGCCGCACGCGCTGCTGCATGTCGGGATTGCGGGTGCGCGCCGTGAGCGCGGGTTGGCGCCCGCGTCACTCGTTATCGGCAGCGCGTCGCACTACTGCGATCTCTCGACGTCGGGCGAGTGGGCGCCGCGCATCGCGTCTCCGTCGCCAATGTTACTCGCGTGCGCGCAACGGGCACTGCCCGACGCGCACCTGCTGCCTATCGGCACCAGTGCACGGATCGGCGGCACGCTCGACGATGCCGCGTGTGATGTCGAGGCGATGGAGGGGTTTGGCGTGTTGCGGGCCGCACAGCTTGCTGGTGTGCCTGCGGTCGAGATCCGGGCCATCTCCAACGACATCGACGAGGAGGATCGCGGCCGGTGGCATTTTGCGGCGGCGTTTGCGGCTATCACCGGGTGCACACCGGACGTGGTGGATCACATCGTTCGGGAACTGGCGCATGCGTGAACTGACGTTCGGCTTTTCACCCTGCCCGAACGACACCTTTGCCTTTCATGCACTGGTGCATGGCGTGGTGGAGGCGCCGTTTCGCATCACCCCCGTGCTGCTCGATATCGAGGAGCTCAACCGGCGTGCGCACAACAGTGAATTTGCGCTGACGAAACTGAGCGTGGGTGCGTTCGCGGCCGTCGGCGAGCGGTATCGCCTGCTGCGGAGCGGCGCGGCGCTTGGCCAGGGTGTGGGGCCGCTGGTGGTGACGCGATCGGCGATGACGCTGGCCGACGCGGTGCGTGGCACGGTGGCGATTCCCGGACGTGAAACCACAGCGTACCGACTGTTGCGGCTGGCCGCGCCCACGCTCGACGCCACCGTGGAGATGCGCTACGACCGAATTCTGCATGCCGTCGCAAGCGGTGAGGTGGACGCGGGCCTCATCATTCACGAAAGCCGGTTCACGTACGCCGATCACGGCCTGCACAAAGCCGTGGATCTGGGCGACTGGTGGGAGCAGGAGACCGGCCTCCCGGTGCCGCTCGCCGGTATCTGCGCACGGGCCGATCTGGACGAGGAGACGGTCGCGGCGGCCGAACGCGCGATTCGCGAGTCCGTGCAGTACGCGTTCGACCATCCGGACGCGAGCCGCGAGTACGTGCGTCAGCACGCGCAGGAAATGTCGGCTGAGGTGTGCGCCGCGCACATCGCGCTGTATGTCAATGCGCACAGTCTCGACGTGGGCGAGGACGGACTGCGTGCCATCGCGCGGCTCGTGGACGCCGCGCCGGTTCAGGGGACGCTGTAGCGGGTGACCGTCGGCACGTCATCCGTGCCTGGTTGAACCGTAAGAATCCATTGCCGGGCGCCGTCCACGATCGTGGCGGTTGACGACAAGAGTGCGTACCCGATGCGAGCCCCATCGCGCGAAAACACGTCCCAACGCACACGCGTCGCACCGGGATCTGGAGTGGGGCAGATCCACACGGTGCCGTCACGCAGCACGCGGAGTGCGCGAAGCGCGGGCATGATCGTGCGTGCCCGCTCGATGCTCGAGCGCGTCATGTCGCTCAACGCGGCAACGGTGGTCACCTTGGCATCGGCGAGCGCTTCGGCGATGGCCGCATTGCGTTCTGCCGCCGTGACCGCGCGCGGAGACCGTGCGATATCGAGTGTCCACGCCGTGCCGCGCGCCGGAAACATCTGCACCAGATACTGCGCCCCGTTGCCGTGCGCGATGTCGCCGGCCCAGCCGATGCCGGAGACGATCTCGGGCGAGAAGAGTGGCGGCAGTGCGCGCATCGGCGCACCGGGTGCAAAGAGACTGGGCGTTGCCACACGCGCCAGTACGCGTGGTTCGCCCGATGCGGGTACCGTGTGGTATGTCGCCTGCACGTTGTCGCCGACCGCTGTTCCGGGAGGCACCTCGAGCACGATCAGTTCACCATTGGCCACGCCAATTCGCGCCACACCAGCGGGCAGTCTGAGTTGCGGCGCCGGACCCGGTGTTCCCGACAGCGACAGCGTTGTCACGCGCATGAGTGCCTGATCGAACCATGCCAGCGAACTCGACGAGAGCAACTGAGGGGCGCTGATGTAGCGGTACTCACCTGGCCCGCGCCCCTTTCGCGAGACGGCACCGACGAATTGCCCCGATGCGCCGAAGCGGTGCATCGGTCCGCCGAGATCGGCGGCAATGATGCCGCCATCATCGAGCACCAGCGCGTCGGCGATGTTCCGGAACTCGCAGCCCTCCGCATTCGCGTCGGTGCACCATCGCTGCGTGGCCACCAGCGTCAACGCACGCGCCGCGCGGTACTGTGCGGCACTTTCGCGCACGACGCGCTGCGCATGCCCTGACGAAGCGGTAGCGACGCATACTGCCGCGCTCATCAGTAGTCGCCACGTGACAAGCGATGGCATTGGATCCCTCGGAGTGTCGATGCACGTCAGCGCGTGAGATGGACACGGCTTGACGAACGGTTGAGCCGACGTGAATATCCCAAGGCGCCGCCGAAGCGCAACCGGTCCGCGGAGAGGGATGGTCCCATTCGGTGCGGTCGAAACACCTCGTGCCACTGACTCCCTCTTTTCAGGCCCACCCGGCGGACACGGGCCATCACGAAAGGAGGCCGTATGTCCGTCGTGCGCCCATTGCCCGCGCGTCCCAGTCTCGAGTTCGATCGCAAAGAGGCGAAAGCCCTGCATCGACAGCTGCGCGCCGGTGATCCCGAGGCCCTCGCGCGTGCGCGCGCGCAGCACCCGTCGCTGACTGCGACGCCAGCAGACATCAAACTTGCCGACGCGCAGCATGTTATTGCGCGGGAGTATGGGTTTTCGAGCTGGCCGAGGATGGTGCAGTACTATGCGGGTGTGGCGCGGCAGATGCACTCGGTGTCGCGGCCCTCGTTTCCCGAACACTACGAGCGCAGAGCGGCGTCGCTTGCAAAGCAGCATGCGGCGCGGAGTCCCTTGGCCGGGCGACTGTTGGCGGCGTATGTGCCGCGGTTCTACGGCATGAGTGTCGACGAGGTATTTGCGCATTCGTTTTCCGAATACGAAGCACGGCTGGCTATTGCGCGCAGCAACGGGGCGCCTAGCTGGGAGGTGTTGCTGGAACGCGCCGCGGAGCATGCGCAGCCGCCGGAGAATCACTGGGAAGGGAATCCCATGTCGCTGGCGTGGCGGGCGATTGAACAAGCGGACCTTCCGGCACTCAAAGCGCTCGTTGAAAAGCATCCGGAGCTGCTGCATCCGGCGGAGGCGTTCGAGGCTGAGGGTGGCACGTTGCTCAATGCGGTGCTGACAGCCGAGCGCACAAAGGGGCGCGAGGCGCTGAGTGCGATTGTCGAATGGCTCGTGTCACAGGGGCAGGACATGCAGCGCGAACTCAACATGCAACTCCGCCATCGCGGGTGGGCAAAAGTCGAGGACATTCGCTTTCTGCTCGATCGTGGAGCCGACCCGCACTGGATTGATGCAAACGGTGTCTCCGCACTGGAGCTCGCGCTGCTTCGCTTCTGGAACGGGGAGGCGTCCGAGCTGATCGCACAGCGTGTCAGGCCGCGCGATGCGCTGTGGATGGCGGCGGGACTTGGCGATGTGCAAGGCATTGCGCGGTTTCTCGACCGCGATGGCAAACCCACCGCGGCGGCTCGCAAGGATCGCCCGCCGTTTGAAGCGCTTGGCCGTATGGGGCTCCCATCGTTGCCTGACCCTGACGACGAGGAGATACTGCTCGAGGCCTTTTGGGTCGCTGTGCTCAACGGCCGCACGAACGTCATCGAGTACATGGCCTCGCGCGGATTCAACATCGACAGCCAGAAGTGGGGCGCGCCGGTGGTGAACATCGCGGTCGGCAACAACTGGGCGCCGGTGGTGGAAAGTCTGGTGAAGTGCGGCGCCAACCTCGATCTGCGCGGCTGGGACTCCAATGGAACGGCCCGGCAAATGGCTCGTGAACTGTGGGAGAACGGTTCACATGGCCCGTCGTATCGTCGTGTGGTAGAACTCTGCGGGCTCGATCCCGATGCCATCCTCGCCGAGCGTGACGCGACGCCGTTGCCGATTCCCGTGATCGCAGCGCGAATGGCACGCGACCTCGAGGCGGCGGCGGTGGATGCACGCGTGATGGGGCAGCACGACGTGCGCCCGGAGAATCTGCTCTTCGGGATGCTCAGGGGCGGCGGGTTGCCGTTGCTCTACTTCACGCAGCAGAGCGACATGGATCACGATCGGTTCTACGCCGACGTGAAGTCACGGGTGGACGCCGTCGTCACCGGGGACACGGAGGCACCGCTCCCTATGCATGAGGATGCGCAGCAGCTCATCGATGCCGCCGTGGCGCTGGCCTCGCGACGCCGCACGGAAACGGTGAATGCGCTCCACCTGTTGTCCGTGCTGCTCAACGACGAGCAAGGCGTCGCCGCGCGTCTGCTGGCGAAATTCGGCGGAAGCGCGGCCCGCCTACGCGAAGCACTGGAGCGCGCGATCTAGGGATGCGCTGGCGGAAACACCGCATTCACTGCCAGCGTCGCACCAAACGAGATCACCAACCGCTGCGCCACAAAACTCCGCGCTTTCACGGCGTTGGCACGCTCCGGTCGCCACGCGAGCGAGGTTGCGGTGGCGGTGGCCAGCGCAACGAGCACCGGCAGGTTTGGGCGCGTGCTGCCGTCGCGCGATTGCAGAGTGGTAGTGCTGCGCCACGAGCACCGAACACGCGATGCCACCTGCCGGCCAAACCCTGCCTCGCTTGGCGCGAGGCAGGGGGTTGCACGCGGCGTCCACGGCACCAGTGCTGCCAAACCGTTGCGCACGCTTTCCTCGACGACGAGAAAGCCGAACTGATCGCCCAGGCGGTTCCGATAGCCGCTCCAGGTACGAGGCCACGTGGTGGGCGTCTGGATGACCTGACCGCCCGCAGCCACCGCGATGGGAGACGGCAGCATCAGCGCCACGGAGCGCGTCAGAGAAGGTCCCGATGCCTGGCGCACCGCGCCGCCGACCGCTGAGTCTGGCGGCGCCGCGTCACCGGACTGCTGCGCCGCTACCGGAAATGGCGCGAGCAGCAGACCGGCGACGACGCACACAGAAGCATTACACGCGCGATACCACACGGTCGACATCAACACTACGGCTTCTTGACTGCCGGCGCCGCGTCGTTCGTCATCCACCACTGCTTCGGCATCGCGCGCTGACGCGGCCAGATCTCGTTGAGGCTGTCACCCTCGTACATCCGTCCGTTCTTCATCACGTAGCGAATGGTGTTGGTGTTGGCGATGTCATCCAGTGGATTGCCGTCGAGCACCAGAATGTCGGCCAGCTTGCCCGCTTCTACCGACCCCAGGTCCTGCGCCAAACCAATGGACTCGGCGCCATAAATCGTTCCCACGCGCAACGCGTCCATCGGCTTCATGCCGCCTTTGGCAATCGTCCAGAGTTCCCAGTGCACGCCAAGACCTTGCAGTTGTCCGTGGCCGCCCAGCCCGACACGGCCACCCGCCTCCACCACCTTCTTTGCCTGCTCAGCGAACAGCGTGAACGAATATTCGCTGTCGCGAAACCACTGTGGGCGACGCAGTCCGCGACGCTCGAGTTCGGAGAACGGCGTGAAACGCGTGAGCTTGGCGTCGCTCAGAATGTCGTAGTGCTCGTACCACCAGTTCTCCGCCCACGGTCCGCCGTATTGCACCAGCAACGTCGGTGTCCAGGTGGTTCCGCTCTGGGCGAAGAGCTGAATCGCATCCTTGTACATCGGCGCGATGGGCAGCGTATGCTCGATACCGGCATATCCGTCCATCGCCTCGGTCATGTTCTTCTTGAAGTCGAGACCACCTTCGAGTGTTGGCGTGATCTTCTGTTCCTTTGCGGCCATGGCGATCCACTGCCGCTGACGGCGATCACCGGCCTGATACTGCTTGATGGTTTCCGTGAGATAGAACTCGGAGTACCGCTTCATCACGTCCTTGGCATCATCCGCGCTTGACACATTGTCTTGCGCAAAGATGCCGGGGCCGGTGGCGTAGATGCGTGGGCCGATGATCTGGCCCACATCCACGGCATCTCCGTACGAAATGACATCCGCTTGCGACGTCTGCGGATCGCGCGTGGTGGTGACGCCGTACGCCAGATTTGCCGTGTACATGTACGGCTGCGGCGAATGCACGCCCCACTGCGGCCACATGTGCGCGTGGACGTCCACCAAGCCGGGCATGATGGTTTTTCCGGCGACATCGATGATGCGTGCGCCGCTTGGCACGGTGACACTGCCCTGTGCGCCCACACCCACAATGCGATTGCCTGTCACGACCACATCACCACGCGCGATGATCTCGTCGCCCTTCATGGTGATGATGCGCGCACCGCGCAGCACGACACTGCCGCTTGGACGATCCTTTGCGGCGGTGATGGCCACATCAACGCGCGATGCTTCATAGATGGGCTTCGCCGTCGCGGCTGTAGCACCACCACTTGTCGTGCCGCCAGGCGCGGCGCCTGCAGCACCACCCGCTCCGCCCGCTCGCGCCGGCGGCGCCTTGAGCGCCGAGTCGGCAGCGAGTGAGTCGGCGCGTGGCACATCGTACTGGAAGAACGACCGTCCCAGCGAATAGAACACGGTACGTGAGTCGGCCGTCCAGCCGACAAAATCTCCACCGATGCGCGACAGGCGACGGAAGGGAATGGCGCCACCCGTTGGCGCCTGCACAGACACTGTAGGCGTGGCACCGCCGGTCATGGGCAATGGCACCACGAACAGCATGTTGTCCACCTGCGCCAATACACGTTGGCCATCGGGAGACACATGCAAATCGCTCGCCTGACGAGGCTGCGCGTTCGGGCCCGCGCCCGGTGCCTGATACCCGGAGACCTTGAGATGTGCTTTGCGATCGGTGCCATCCCAGCGGAACGAGACCAGCCCATCGCCACCTTCGTACAACCAGATACGGGTGGTATCACTCGTGAAGTGCGGTCGGCCGGCATCACTGAGTGTGCTCACGAAGTTTGCTGCACCACCCGTGGCCGGAATCCACACCAGGTCGGTGATGACCAGTGCCGGATTGATTTCGTCGTTCAGAATCGCGCGCTGCGTGCGGGGCGCACGATTGGCCACAATACGCGAACCGGTCGGCGAATACATGATGTTGTCGTAAAACGCCGACTGCGCGGTGAGCTTTTCCGGACGCCCGCCCGCAGCGGGTACGCGCCAGATGTCACCACCGTCTTCGGTCCACGACACATACGCGATGTACTTGCCATCGGGCGACCACACCGGTGCGTGTTCGCCGTCGGTGGATGTTGTCACACGCCTGGGTGTGCCCGCCGGAAGGTCCATCGTCCACAGGCGATCGAGCGCGGAGAACACCAGTCGCTTTCCGTCGGGCGACGGCCGCGCGCCGCGGATCTGACGCACGGTGAGCACGCTGTCGTTCACGGGGTACGTGAAACGCACGAGCTCACCGATCATCTGATCGACGTCGGCGGTGAATGGGATCTGTGTTTCTTTGCCTGTCGCGACATCGAGCGACCAGATCTTGCCGTGATGCGCGAGAACGATCGCTTTGGAGTCTGCCGTCCACGAATAGCCGGGCAACAGGTCTCGCGATCCGCGCGATTCGATATCGTCGCGCTGAATGGACTCGGACAGCCATCGTTCGTCGCCGCTCGCGATGTCGCGCAGCTTGAGTCCCGTCACCGCCATGCGACGCGATGCATACGCCAGCCACTTGCCATCAGGGCTGACCGCCGGACGAAAGCCCGTGCCCAAGTTGAGTGTGCGTGTGGCGACGCGTCCCGTGTTGCGGTCGTACATCACCACCTGTGTGGTGCCCAACATCTGGTTGTAGCCGGCGGCGCCGGTGCGCGCGCTGGCGTACACATAGCGGCCATCGGGTGACACCGACGCCCCCATGAAATTGGTGGGCGCCGCGCCGCCGCCTCCGCCGCCCGGGGCCGCCGGCGTCTGGCCTGTGAGCCGCAAGCCGCTGCCGCCGTTCCGGTGATACAACCAGAGATCATTGCTGCGCGACACCACGACGTACTGTCCGTCGGGCGTCCAATCAGGCGACACAAACGCCTGATTCGCACCACGTGTCAGTGGGCGCAGGTTGGTGCCGTTCGGATCGATCAGCCACAGGTTTTCGCTGCCGGTGCGATCACTCACAAAGACGATCGACTTGCCGTCAGGAGCGAAGCGCGGCTGACCGTCAAACGGGGAGCCACTGGTGAGTCTCGTGGCCGCGCCACCAGTGGCGGGTATCGTGTAGATGTCGCCCAGCAGATCAAACACGATCGTTCGCCCGTCCGGCGACAGGTCGAGCGAGAGCCAGGTGCCTTCGTCAGTCGTGAACTTGAGAGGGCGTGTTGGCACCAAGGGCAAGTCGCCGTTTGGCGGAACACGGCGTGTGGTATCCGTCGACGTTTGTGCGTCGAGATTCGTGCAGACGAGTGACGCGACGAGCGCGCAGGCCAGTGTGGTTTTCACAGTCCGATCAACCCCATGCTGCTCCCCGATGGATCTTTGAAGTAGCCGAATGTCGCCATCCCCGGCATCGACATGGGATCGCCCAGTCGTTGTCCGCCCGCGGCTTCGATGGCGGTGAGTGTCGCTGCGACATCATTCACGTAGATGTAAGCCACCGCCGTCAGCGCCGGTGTGTGTGACTGAAACACCCCACCGATGCCGGCGCCCGGGTCGAAGGCCACGAAACTCGGCATCGTGGGGACGGTGCCCCATCCCATGGCCTCGCGCACAAAACGTGGACCGGCCGACTCGGCGGAGTACATCTCGAGGCTGCAGATCGTATTGGCGTGTGGTTTGGGATTGTCGCCGAAGGGCATGGGCACGCGCGGTGATCCGCCCGGCACCATCGCGTCGGTGAGTCCGTACAACGTGCCGCTTTCGTCGGCGAATCGCGCCATCGTGCCCATCATCGGCATCTTCCATGGTGCGCGGTCCACATGTCCACCCATGGCCACCACCTGTTCGAGTGCCGCGGGCACGTCGGACACGCGGATGAACGGCACAAGTCCGGGAAACCCGTCCGGCACGTTGGCACGGAGTGCGATCGGCGGACCGCCCGGCGCGGCGGCACCCGACAACTCGGGTGACATCGACAGGAGTTGCCAGCCGAACACCGAGCTGTAGAAGGCGCTCGACGCAGCAAGATTGTTGGCCGAGATGACAACGAGCGCGACGGGGTGCTGTCCGTTTCCCGCCGGGGCTTGCGGCATGTTCATGATCAGACTCCGTGCATGGTGGTCCCGCCGACAACGGTGCGTACGATTTTGATGTCTTTGATGACATCGGCTTTCACGGTGTGCGGATCATCGGACAGCATCACGAAGTCCGCGAGTTTGCCGACGGTGATCGAACCCTTGTCGCGTTCTTCGTGCGCTGCGTACGCGCCGTGCAGCGTATTGACGCGAATGGCTTCCGATACACTGATGCGCTGGTTCACGCCCCACGAGGTGCCGTCCCATCCGGTGCGCGTCACCATGCCTTGAATGCCCATGAGCGGCGCAAAGGGGCCGGGGCTGAAGTCCGATCCGGCTGCCGCCTTGATGCCCGCGTCGAGCAGCGTGCGAAAGGCCATGCACCGCTTCATCAGCGCTTCACCGTAAAACGGAAACTTGTCCGTGTTGTAGTACGCGTAGGTGGTGAACATCGACGGGATCGCATCGAGCGCCTTCATGCGGCGCACCAGATCGTCGTTGATCAACGTGCAGTGGGTGATCTTCGGTCGCGCATCGGCGACCGGAAACGCCTTCTGCGCCCGTTCGAACGCGGTGAGATACATGTCGATCGCCACGTCGCCATTGGCGTGGCAATTCACCTGTATGCCGGCGCGATGGACACGCTCCACCCACGCATCGAGCGTGGCCTGCGTTTCCGTCACATTGCCTTTGTACGTGCCGCCGTCGTATGGCACGCTCATGGCCATGGTGCGCTCGGAAAAGGAACCGTCGACGGTGTGCTCCGACGTCGCCCCAAAACGAATCCAGTCGTCGCCAAAGCCCGACTTGATGCCACTCGTGATCATCGACTCCAGCACATTCCCGCTGGCTTCGTAGTTCACGCGGTGTTTGAGATCGCCGCGTGCGCGCACGTCCTGAATGGCGGCAAGGTCGCCACCTTCATGATGCACCGTGGTGAGGCCGTACCGCGCAAACTCTTTCGAAATGTGCGCGATACCGTCACGCTCGCGTCGTGCGCGATCGGCCGCGGAGAACTGCGGACGTTGTCCCGCCGCACCCAGGAGGTTCATGGCGCGATCGGTCACCCGACCGGAGAGTTCACCAACGGCGGTCTTGTCGAAGGTGCCACCAGCCGGATCGGGCGTCTCCTTCGTGACCTTGGCGAGTTCGAATGCTTTGCTGTTGTAGAACGCGGTGTGTCCGCCGCGGTGCCGCACCTGCACCGGGTGTTCAGTGCTCACCTGGTCGAGATCCTGCCGCGTAAGCTGCCGTTTGTCCTTGAGTTTGGTGTCGTCGTGAAAGTATCCCGACACCCAGGTGCCCGGCGGCGTCTGGCGCGCACGCGCACGCAACTTCTCGATGATGCTCTGGATGGAGACAAACTCCACCTCGAACGGATTTCCGACGAGCACTTCGTACAACAACGTCGTGCCGCCCGCGTGGTTATGCGTGTCGATGAAACCCGGCACCACGGTCATGCCCTTCGCATCGATCATCTGCGTGCGACGACCGGCGAGGGCTTTCATGGCGGCCGACGTACCGATGGCGACAAAACGCGAGTTGCTCACGGCAAAGGCGTCGGCGCGCGGCACAGTCGAGTCCATGGTGTACACCTTCGCGTTTGTCACGATCAGATCCGGATCGACCGCGAGCGGGGCAACGTGCGCGCGTGACGCCGTGAGCAGCGAGGGGGTCAACGCGCCTGCCGCGCCGACGAGAGAGAGTCCCATGAACTCACGACGGGAGCGCCGGTCGGACATCATACCTCCAAGGCGGGTGCGGCTCGGGCCAAGTGACGGCGTGGACGTCGCAAAATTGAACCCGCTGCACGCGATCCGTCAGGGCGCCGAGGCGTCTCCGTGTTGGCGACGCTGGCGCAGGACTTCGTAGGCGGCAATGGCGACGCTCGTGGACAGGTTGAGTGAACGCACGCGTGACGACAGAATGGGCATCGACACGAACTGCGCCCCAAACCGTTCGTGGAGGTCGGCGGGCAATCCGCCTGTCTCGCGGCCGAACACCAGCACGACGCCCTCGGTGCTCCCCATTGGCGCATCCCAGTATGGGAGCGTGGCTTTGGTGGAGAAGAAGTACGGCGTGCCCAGCGTGGGCAGTTGCGCTTCAAACGTGGCCCAATCCGGCCACACCCGCACATCCACGTGTTCCCAATAATCGAGTCCGGCGCGTTTGACTTCGCGTTCTTCCAGCGAAAACCCGAGCGGCTCGATCAGGTGCAGTGTCGCCCCGGTCGCCAGGCAGGTGCGCCCCGCGTTGCCGGTGTTCCAGTGAATCTCCGGGTGCACCAGCACCACGTGCATCGACATGGTCAGACGTTTATCGCGATTTCTGCTTCCAGGCGCGGTATTCGTCTGGCATGCACTTCGCGCAGGGGCGGTAGCCTGCGGCGATCGCGGTCGCTTCGTCGGCGAAGAACACGCGTTGCTGCGCGTAGAGTCCACCTTCCTGCAGCGCGCGGCGGGCGACCTTGCAGTCGAGCCTGCCGTACCGACGCTCCTTGCGGTAGCCGCCGAGCGTTCCGGGCGTCGTGCTGGTCACACGGGTGCCATCGGGGCCGATCAGTTGGTACAGCTTGGGGGTGGTCATCGCGATGTGGTATCTGTGGGGTGGGGAGGCCCTGCGCCGCCGCACTCGGCCGGGTGAACTGTCCGGCCAGCCTAACAAGATACCTACCGCGGGCGCCGGCGTGCGGGTGATCGCACGCCGGGTGGCAAAACGCTATCGGCTAACCGCTATCGGGCACCTGCTATCGGCGAACCGGCTCTGGAGCACCGGCAAATCGCCGGTGCTGCCCAAATAGCTGCCCCATGGCGACGATCGCGGGAAATACAACCCGCTGCACCAGCTCGGGGACCTCCAGCATGCCAAACTCCTCGCGGTACCGTCGCGACAGGTACGCCGCGTCAAAGAGCCCGGGCCGATGGCCTCCGTTCCGCTTTGTCGAGCGGAAGATCTCGCCAAGGAAGTACTCGATGTTGTCCGCCGGCTCGATATACCCCTTGCACACCAGCGGCGTCGATCCCGCGTTCCAGAAACGATGCGGATCGCCGGCCAGAAAGGCGGCCGTCTGGCCTGCGGTGGCAAACTGCTCCGGTTGACCCAGTCGTTGAATGCCCATGCGTCCGTCGATCACCGTCAGGACTTCATCCTGTTGTCGATGGACATGCATGATGGGGCCCACGCCCGGAGCGACCACATTCTGTACTTCAAGTCGATCACCCTTCTCGCCGGGCACGCGACGGAGAAAGGTGAGGCGCTCGCCCGCGCCGTTGTCGATGGTATGCGGATATGTAAAGGGATACATGGCGTCCTCGATGTGTTGGGAGTACACCGAAGTTTCGTGTCGCGGTGGCGCGCGCACATGGGTTGTTCGACCCCACTTGCCGGCCGCGCCGGCGCTAGACGCCGTTCAGAAACTGCCGACGACGGCGCTCCGGGAAATGTTCGATCGCGTAGCGCAGCATCGTGCGCGGCATCGCGGCGTGATGCCGCTCGAGAAATGACTCCTCGGCCGTGCGGTCACGCTTGCCGATCTCACGCAGCATCCACCCGGCCGCCTTGTGGATCAGATCGTGTTCATCGGCCATCAGGCGTTTCACCAGGGTGAACGTCGGCGCAAACGTCCCCTCGGCAATCCAGTGTCCTGAGGCCATGATCGCGATGCGACGCTCCCACACCGATGGCGATCGCGAGAGACGGCCGATCACGCCGCCAGTGGTGGGTGCGACGTGCGCGCCCACGATGCGTGGCGCTGAGACGTCCACGAGATCCCAGTTGTTGATGCCGGCAGTGTTCGCGAGGTAAAGATCAAACAGCGCCTGCCGCTGCGGCGGAGCACCACGGCGGTATTGATCGATCATCACCAGCAGCGCCAGCTGGCGCTCTTCGTGCCACGCCGAGCGCAGCAGCTCCTGCAGGGTGTCGAGATCGAGTGCGCGGAATCGCTTCGCCACCGCACGCACCTGTGGGACGCGAAGTCCGAGGAATCGATCACCTTCACCGTACTCGCCGGGCCCGGTCTTGAAGTAGCGCTGCAGCAGCGGTACGCGAGACGGGTCGGCGTAGGCGCGCAACGCGCGCTCGACCTCCATGCGCATGGACAGCCTCGGTCGCCCGGTCAGACCGCGCGATACTCCGCGCGGTTTCGTCCCTCCCAGTTCTTGATATCATCGAGCGCCGAACGATCATCGGCCGCATACCAGCGTCGCGAGGCAGGCGCGCTGTCAACGTCGAGACACGCAGCGACCACCGCATCAACCGGCATGCGCCAATGTTGCCAGCGCGAAAAGAAGCTGGCGGCCGCGCGCCACTCGGCGTGGTCGCCAGATTTCTGCCGGTTGTCGAGCGGCTGGTTGCCTACCGCACTCTTGGCAAATACGGGGACCGCCGTGCAACCGCCCGTTTTTGTGTCGACGGCCAGCAGCAGAAATGACTGCACGCCCGTCACCGCCCGGTCCTGTTCACCCGATCGTTCGGCGTTTGTCTGACAGTCACCGCGTGCCCGCAGGACATCCGTGTCCAACGTGACGACCAGACCGGGAGCGATATCGTTGACGGGCAGTGGCATGAGCGGGGGACAGAGGAGATCAACAGCGAGGATTACTTCTTCTTTGGCGTCGGTCGAGTCGCTTCGAATTCGGCGATCCGCGCGTCGACCGACGTGGACGCTACCATCTCGGCGACGACATCGAGCGGCAATTCCTCGAGCGTCTTGAACCGCAAGCATCCTTTGCCCATGTCGAGTTTGCGTCCAGCCGCCTTGTACGCTGCCGAGAGTTTGCTCATCAGCGCCTTGTTACTCGATACACTGGTCAGATACAACGCGTAGCCGTTCTTTTGCGACGCCAATGCAAGATACATCAACGGCTGCTTGTTGTAGGTATTCGGATGACGCGCGAGCGGTATCTCGTACGCGAGCATCCCCCAATTCATGGACTCGACGTATCCCTTCGGAAGGTGCTTTCTGATAACCGAGCGGACGGCGGCCACAACCGTGCGTCGTTCCGGGGGGAGACTCGCGAGGTATGCGGCCGGCGTCGATGCAGCACTCTTGACCATGGGATCGCCCTACTTGCCGAGTTTTGCACGGAAGAACGCAATCGTGCGCGGCCACGCAGCGGCCGCAGCGGCGGCGTTGGCGGCATTCCCGTCCTGCGCGCGCAGAAAACCGTGACCCGCGCCGTCAAAAATCTGATACTCGTACGCTTTGTCCAGCGTCTTCATCGTTGAGTCGGTGGCTGGAATGGTCGCATTAATGCGCGCGTCGTTGCCGCCATACAGGCCCAATACCGGCGCCTTGATTGCGGCCATCTGCTCGGCGTTCGGCGGGGACCCGTAGTACACCACCGATGCGGTCAGACCCGGTGCGGTCGCGGCGTGCAGGAATGAACGGCCACCGCCCCAGCAGAATCCAACGATCCCGTACTTTTTCTGCGCGGCGGGCAACGACATGCCGTACTGCGCAACCGCATCCAGAATGCGATTGCCGATTTCTGGTGTGACCTGGCCGATGGCGGCGCGGCCTTGATCGGATGTAGGATCGGCCTTGAGATCGCCGGTGCGAAACATGGTGGTCAGATCGGGCGCGATGCCGATGAATCCGTCGGCGGCGAGCTGGTCGGCCACCGCGCGTGTCCAGGTGTTGATGCCGGTGTTTTCATGAATGGCGATGACCACCGCCGCCTTGTCCTTCCGCTCCGGGTACACCACCCACGCCATCACGCTGTCGGTCGCCCCCACTTTGATGGCGACCCATTCGGCGTGGCGAGGTGATGCGGCAATCCGTGCCGCTGCGGTTCCGCTTGAAGCCGGGATCGCCTGACTTTGCACGGCTGCCGTGCCAACGACCGTCGTTGGTGAGGCCGCCACATTGTGACTGGCGTGCTCGTCGAGTGGCGCGGCCGGCTGAGCGCGTCCGGCAGCGTATCCCGATCCTGCGATCGCGATGGCGGCGGTGGCTCCGAGTATCAAACGCATGGCGAACTCCGTGAGTGGTGTGTTGGCGACATAGCTAAGCGCGCCCGCGCCGGAGGCGTCAAGGGCCGAACCACCCATTCGACGGTCCGGTGTCATCGTCGCCCTCGCCCGGCGCGGGGGAAACCCCGACGCTCCGGCGCTGCGCGCGAACCTACTCTCGCTGTGTGAAATCATCCAGCCACGCGCGGACCGCCGCCGACTGTCGAGGGCTGAGTGCCCTTCGCAACCGCTACGCCCCTGCTGACACGACGAAGAAATTGGCCGTGCTGCGCGCCATCGCTCGCCACGGTGTGCGGTTGCGCACGTTCGCCGCGCTCGATCTGCTCCATGACGACCTGCTGTTCGTGCGGGCGTTCCCGGATAGTCACGACGTACACGCGGCGGCGTGCGCGGCGCTGCGTCGCATCGAGCCCGCGCTTCGGTCGCTCTCTCCGTCACAGCGCGCACGCGCGGACGACACCGGCATGGCGGGAAGCACGGCGACCTATCCGCCACCGTTCGACGTTGCCCGATGGATGGTTGCACGATGGCCGCGCGACATCGAGTTCGACTGGGACGGGATCGACGACACCAGCGGCATCGACACGCTTATTCGGCCACTGCTGCACCGCGCCGAGGAAGACGGATTTGAGAACGGTGATTTCACCACGCAGGAGTGGCTGAACATCGAGCGCGACGTCCGCACCGAGAGTGCGCTCCATTGGCTGCTCACCAGCGCCGCACGTGCGCCGATTCACCCGTCGGTGTATCGGGCCATGTACGAAGCCGAGGAACCGCGGGTCCGCTGGTCGTTGTCGGGATCGCCGGCGGCCGTCACGCACAATGCACTGGCCGTCTCAGACGTCGTTGTGCGAAGCGGATTCCGACGGCCAGATCCCGACTCCATACGCGCCATCGCTGAACCGCTGCCGGGCATCACCCGCCTCGACGCTGCAGGCGGCGCCGCCGTGATCGACGTGGCGCGTGCTGCACTCGCGACCCGCTGCCGCGATGTCTACGCATTTGCGCACGCGAATCCGTGCGAGGTCTGGACCGCTCCGCTTGGGCTTGGGGTGGTCCTCGCCATCCTCGGCGTGGTACCGGACGACCGGTTGAGCCTCGAATCGAACTACGGCTACCTGCTGCTCTCCAATGGGGTGCCAGTGGGATATGGCGGTGTGACGCCGCTTTTCCATCAGGCCAACACCGGCATCAATATCTTCGCGCCATTTCGCGGGTCCGAGGCGGCATTTCTCTGGCAGCAGATGCTGCGCGCGTTTCACGCGCTCTTTGGCGTGACACGTTTTGTGGTGGACGCCGTGCAGTTCGGTGAAGACAACGAAGAAGCCATCGCGAGCGGGGCCTACTGGTTCTACTGGCGCATGGGATTTCGTCCGCCGGATCGGGCACTGCGTGCACGAGCCGAACGTGAAGCTGCACGTCTGTCTCGGTCGCGCCACCTGAAATCCTCGGCCGCCACACTGCGCGCGCTGGCACACGGTACCATGCAGTTGGTGCTGCCGGAGGGCGCGTCGTATCCGTTCTTTGATGAGTCATGGCTCTCGCGATGCTCGAAGGGGGTGGCGCACCTGCTGGCGCAGACCTCCCGGCACCATCACGAGCAAGCGGCGGCGTCCATCACGAACGACGTGGCGAACCTGCTGGGTGTCTCACCCCACACGTTCGCGACGGAGTTCACGCAGAACGAACGCGACGCGTTCACCCGACTCGCGCCGGTGGTGCAGCTGTGCGGTACGGCCGCGTCAGCGTCAGCTGATGCGCGTCAGTCACTGGTGGAGCTGATGCGCGCCAAGGGTGGCGACGCTGAACACGCGTATGTTTGGCTTGCGAGCAAACATCCCACGTTCTTCAGAACCGTGTACGACTACTGCTCGTCTCACCGATAACGCCGCTCTCGCAGGCTTATCGCTGCGAGAATGCCCGCTGCAGAAAGAGATAGCGTTCACGCGGCTCCCGCTCGGCGCGCGACTGGACATCGATACGCATGCGCGTCACCACGCCATTGGCATCGGGGTGTCCACGCGGCCATTCGGGAACGCCGGCGCCATTCGGATTCCCGCTCTTCACGAAGTTGACGAAGTAGGTCATCATCGTGGCCGATACCGCGCGATCGTCATCCGTCCACGCGAAGACGGTATTGCGGGCCAGATTGCCCATCGCGTATTCGATCTCCGCCGAATGCGCGGCACCGCCGGGAATGGCGGCCCACGGATTCGTCGACGCGTTGGCGTTGGCGTTCGGCGACGGCGTCACCACCGGCGGCCGCGCCCGACTGTAGAAATACCGGTACACCGGCTGACCACTGCGTCCATGTTCTTCCAACCACTTCCACGTCCCGAAGCCGATGAACTGGTCACTCGCGAGATCAGTGGCGGCGCGAGCGACTTCGAGCGTGGTGGTGCCGCCGTACACGGTCAGTGCTTCCGTGCCGAGTGTGCCGAAGATGCGGTTGAGCGAAACAGCAAGATTCTCCGGCGTGGGATTGGCCACGACGCTGCGCCCGCTCGACTCTTCCGAGTTCCATCCAGCAAGCAGCGGTACGCGTGCCTGACGGCCGGCGGCGTAAATGGCTGGTGGCGCCTCGGGGAAGAAGACGCCGTCCACATTCGGTCCAAAGCGCGGCACGCCACGGCGTGATGCAGCGGCCAGCAATTCATGCGACGACAGTGCTCGGAGCTGGGCCAGCGAGGTGGCACCAACTGCCTTGGCGAAGTTCACACCGTTCTCTTCGCTTCTCGCCAGCGGCAGTGCGGACAGCGTGGCGCCAAAGAAGGCACCACTCTCGCCAATGGCGCCGGCGATAAGCGCCTTGGACATCGGTGAGGCCATCAGCGCCGACACCGAGAAGGAACCCGCCGATTCGCCGGCGATGGTGACGCGCGCGGGATCGCCGCCAAATGACGCGATATTCGCCTGAACCCAACGGAGCGCTGCCGCCTGATCCATCAACCCGTAGTTCCCCGATGCCCGCGGTGTCGACTCGGCTGAGAGCTCGGGGTGCGAAAACGAACCGAAGATGCCAAGCCGGTAGCTCATCGTCACCACCACGACGCCGCGCCGGGCCACATTCTCGCCATCGTAGCGCGGTTCCGATCCGTCCCCGGCCGTGAACCCGCCCCCGTAGAAGTAGACCAGCACCGGCATGCGGGTAGGCGGTGTCGTCGCCGGCGTCCACACGTTGAGATACAGGCAGTCCTCGCTGGTGCCATCGTTGCGAAAGACCATATCGGCGAAATCACGCGCCTGCATGCACTGGGGGCCAAATCGATCTGCCGCGCGAACACCGACCCATCGTGCGACGGGTTGCGGCGGTTTCCAGCGCCGCTCGCGCACCGGCGGCGCGGCGAACGGGATACCGGCAAATCGTGTGATCCCCGTTTCGAGCAGTGCGCCACGAACGACACCGGCTACCGTGCGCGCGGTCGGGACGCGTGTGGCACGATCCGATTGTGCCGACGCTTCGGCGCTCCACATCACTCCCGCCCCAGCCATCGCACCCCACACGGCAGCGGCGCCGAGTGTGCGCATCAGAATTCGAGGTGAAACGAGTACAACACGACGGCGCTGATGCATGATGACGATTCCCGGAGGGTAGGGGCGGTTCCTGACAGGAGAACTTCCACATCCGCCGATGGAACGCAATGGCGACGGTGCCACATACTGCCCAGCTCGACGGACTTGGCACATCTTTCACCCGTGAACTCAGACCCGTCGTCCATGTTGCCTCGCCGAATTCTGATGTTTGGTGCGACCGGAACGATCGGTCGTGCGACAGTGCACGCACTTGTGCGTCACGGACATACCGTGGTCTGCTTTGTGCGTCCCGGGTCGGCCGGCCGTCTTCCACCCGCAGTGGAAACGCGTGACGGTGACGTGCGCGACGCGACATCGGTGGCGCGCGACGGTTTTCGCGGCGAGACGTTTGACGCGGTCGTTTCGTGTTTGGCGTCGCGAACCGGCGAGCCAACGGACGCGTGGGCCATCGATCATCTCGCGCATCGTCATGTGCTCGAGGCCGCACGTGCGGTTGGTGTCACGCAGATGGTCTTGTTGTCTGCCATCTGCGTGCAGAAGCCCCTGCTTGCATTTCAGCAGGCCAAGCTCGCGTTTGAAGCGGAGCTGATGGCGTCGGGACTGACGTGGTCGATCGTTCGTCCGACCGCATTTTTCAAATCGTTGTCTGGTCAGCTCGCCCGGGTGCAGCAGGGCAAGCCGTTCTTGCTGTTCGGCGACGGCACACTCACGTCGTGCAAGCCGATCAGCGATGATGATCTGGCGGAGTTCATCGCCACCTGTGTGGACGACCCGGCGCGACAGAATCGGGTGTTGCCCATTGGCGGTCCAGGCGACGCGATGACCCCGCGACAGCAGGGCGACCTGCTGTTCGCACTCACCGGCAAAACTCCGCGCTTCAAGCGCGTGCCGGTCGGTCTGTTGGACGTCATCATCGCCACGCTCTCCGCGGCCGGGCGGTTCATACCCGCGCTGCGCGCAAAAGCGGAGCTGGCCAAGATCGGCCGCTACTATGCCAGCGAGTCGATGCTGGTGTGGGACCCAGCGGCGCAGCGATACGATGCGGACGCGACGCCGTCATTCGGTCGGGAGACATTGGCCGATCATTACCAGCGAATGCTGGCCGGGGAGCGCGGGGATGAGCGCGGGGCGCACAAGGTGTTCTGATGATGGAGGTTCCTGCGGCCTGACTCCTGGATCAGTTCCTCCTTCCGTTTGTCCTGCTTTCGATCGCTGCTGCGCGCCCAGAGGTTGGCGAAGGACACACGGGGGGAGGAACTGATCCAGGAATCAGGAAGCAGATCTCTTGCGCGCCCCCCACGCCATCCCCATCGCCCACGCGCAGTACGCCACGATCAAGAACCGATTGGCCCATCCCACGAACGCATGCACCTCGTCCGGCAGTGTCGACGTGGGCGTGGTCGGCGCGGTCATATCGTACCCGATGGCGGACAACTGGGAGAACAGCTGAAACATGGCGAACGCCATGAGTACGACGCTCAGCCACGTCAGATTGGAGAGCAGCAATACCAGTGGCCGGATGGGTTTCCACGTCGCGAGGTGACTGAGACTGATGCCCAGCAGCATGGCGGCGAGCGGAAGTCCCAGAATGCCAAGGGCCCCGGCGAGTCCGTGCAGCGAGTGATTGATGTCAAAGATGGCCGCGAGCATCTCGCCGACGCCGGCAATGAGCAAGACGATCCAGCCAATGGTTCCGGCGCGCGAGTGGAGGAACGGTTTGAGCGCCGCCGCGAGCGCCCACGTGCTCACGGCCCAGCAGACGAACATCAGCGACAACAGCCAGCCGTAACTCCCATTGGCGTATTCACTGACCATGCGCCACGACGGATCGAACTCCGGACTCAGCACGTGCAGCGCCGCGAGGCAGAGCAGGACAGCGAGCGCGCCGATCATCGCGATGCGGGACACTACTGATCACCCGGTGACTTGGTACCCTTGAGCAGCGCGACGATGGCCATGGCGTGCCCGTGTCCCAGTTCAAAGTCGGCCTTGAGCCAGGCGACGATCTCACCCGCTTTGACGCCGGGCGCCAGCGTCCCGCCTTTGGTGAAGCCCTTGGCGGCCGCGAGCTTCTTGAAGTCGGCGGCACTCTTGCCGGTTTTGGCTTTGATGTTGTCGAGGTAGGCCTGAAAGGTCATCGGAGCGCGCCACACGGGGTTGAGAATCGCTTCATATTGGCTATAGTTTACTATA
>Ga0075163_10000834_pt1 | contig 40901 bp, 34 predicted proteins | sample JI1023141ADNA_FD_71478 | JGI IMG/M metagenome (GOLD analysis project Ga0075163, IMG submission 71478) | Wastewater effluent complex algal communities from Wisconsin, to seasonally profile nutrient transformation and Carbon sequestration -... | ecosystem: Engineered > WWTP > Effluent > Algae...
ACTACGTGCGGGCGAAGTGCGCGAAGGCGCGGTTGGCTTCGGCCATGCGGTGAGTGTCTTCTTTTTTCTTGAAGGCAGCACCGGCTTCGTTGTAGGCGTCGACGATCTCAGCAGCAAGGCGCTCATTGTATGGCATACCACTGCGCGAACGAGCTGACTGGACCAGCCACATGAACGCGTAGTGTTGCTGACGGTGACCCTGGATCGGGAATGGGATCTGGTAGTTCGCACCACCGACACGACGGCTCTTCACCTCAAAGTTTGGCTGGATGTTACGAAATGCTTTCTCGAAAACTTCGAGTGGCTCTTCGCTTTTCAGCTTCTTGGCGGCGAGTTCGAGCGCGCTGTAGACGGCTTTTTCGGCAACGTATTTCTTGCCGTCGAGCATGCTTTTGTTGATCAAGCGTTGCACGAGCACTGACTGGTATTTGCGGTCAGGGTTGAGCTTGCGCTGAAGTTTCTTGGTTACTTTGCGAGGCATGGTTATTTGCTCTCCTTTTTCGCACCGTATTTGCTACGGCCTTGTTTGCGTTTGGCGACACCCTGAAGGTCAAGCGCACCACGAACGATGTGGTAGCGAACACCAGGAAGATCAGGCACACGACCACCGCGGACGAGCACAACTGCGTGCTCTTGGAGGTTGTGACCTTCGCCGCCGATGTAAGCCCAGACCTCTTGGTGGTTGGTCAGGCGGACACGAGCAACTTTACGAAGTGCTGAGTTCGGTTTCTTCGGGGTCTTGGTCGTCACACGGATACAGACACCACGTTTGAGTGGGGCATCCTGCTCGTAGTAACGAGTCTTGAGCGCGTTGTGGATGCGACCGAGATGAGGCGATTTGCTCTTCTTGGCAGCCGTATGACGCGGTTTGCGCACTAGTTGGTTGATTGTTGGCATCTTGCTCCTTATGTGCGGATAACCGTCTCGCGGCGCATATCGCTCGTTTCTCTCCGTTCGCTCCTGGGCTGTATCGCATATACAGCCTTCGTCACGTACTCGAGATAACGATCGATCTGCATCCACGAACCGATCATCCTTAACAGTGATGAATTTGTAGATTGCAATTTTTTGACTCGTGGATGGTAGTGCTAATCCCGTGACCCGCTAAGATCTAAGGTCTATCATCCTCGGTCTCATTTGTGTAAGCCAGGCAGCAAACCCGCTCACGCGTCTCGTCCATTTGTGGGAGTGTACACATATTCCCATAAACTTTGAGAGGAAACTCGTCCTTCATTATACCGCAGACGGACAATTTTGACAAACGTGGTCATTCATGTAAAATTATGTACATCGCCAGATGGGCGACACCCATCGAAGAGATGGAGTTCTCAGTGATGAGGAGGCCCGAAATGGCCACGGTATCTGAAGCCTTCATAGTGAGGCAAGCCATCATCACCGCCATCGTGCGTGATGGCAGCTGCACCCCATCAAATGCAGGCAACGTGCTCAAGTCAATCGAATACATCATCGCCATGATTCGCGAGATGGGCTATCAGCCCGTCTCTCCAACATTCAAGCAGTTGTCGGTGCCGTCACGCAGGATATGCGAGAAGTTGATGGCTGACGGCAAGCTGACAAGGCCGGCCTCGGCCTATCAGCTCATCGTCAGCCACTTCCTCAACTCGCAGCGCGGCGAGACGGGTTTAGCCTACACGAAAGCCGGCAACGATAGGAACGGTACTGCCAGTATCAGCTTCCAGATCACTCGGTCGCGATGAACCACATCTACGCCCCGCCTACCCTCTACGGTCGAGCCCGCTCCCGTACAGGGGGCGGGTTTCGACTTTAATTCACTATGGCCTCTATCAACGTGACTATCAGTTTGCGGATATCGTCAAGAGTAACATATACATCAGGCTTCAAGAGATACGATGCACGCTTTGTATTGCGTCGGGCTGTAAATTCATCATAGATATCCTTATCACCTTGCGACGAGATAAGCTGGTATGAGCCCGTCAATATACTAGAAATCTGGATAATAATTTGCAGTGCATCTCGTCCATCCATTCCGAGAGGAAACCGGATGATGAAATCTCGTCCACCGATAAACTCCACCTTGACGTCGTCTGCAGCATATTTTTCGTGATTAGCGCTTGGGTCTGTCATGATTCTTTCAAGCATTGCTCGATTGTATCATATACTTGCATATATAACGATAATAGTATTATGAACTATCGTTCCCATGCAAAAACCAAAACTGCCCGCAATGATGCGGGCAGTTTTTGCGTGGGCAGACAGCCTGAGTGACTATCTACGCTTCGCTCTCATCCTCACTGACGACAGGGTCAGTTGGTTGAACGGCACCAGTACCGACCGGAATCTTGCGGCCGATGATGACGTTTTCTTTGAGGCCGTAGAGGTGGTCGACGCGACCAGAGACGGCAGCGTTGATCAGTACACGAGTCGTGTCCTGGAACGATGCGGCACTGAGGAAGCTATCACTCCAGATCGAGACCTTGGTGATGCCGAGGAGCAGCTGGGTGAACTGAGCTGGCGTCTTGCCTTCGTCGCTCAGGCGTTTGTTTTCTTCGACGACCGCAGCCTTGCTGAGGATGTCTCCGGTGACAAACAAGCTATCACCTGGCTCTTCGATCTGCACGCGGCTAAACATCTGGCGCACAATCACCTCGAGGTGCTTGTCGGCGATGTTTTGACCCTGTGCAGCGTAGATACGCAGGACTTCGTTGATCATGTAGCGCTGTGTCGATTCGATGCCTTTGAGGCGCATCAGCTGGTGGAGGTTGACCGAGCCGTTAGTGATCCTGTCACCGGCTTCGACGACGTCGCCATCGGCGATCGCGAGCTGACGCTGGTGTGGGATCTCATAGCGTGCTGGTGCCTCGGCGCTGCTCGTGATGACGAGTTCGCCTTCGGCGACCGTGACGACACCGTCAAATGGTGCGACGAGTGGCAGAGACTCGTCTTCGTTGCTTGCGAGGACATCACCGGCTACAACATCGGTGCCAGAACTGACACGGACAATCTGACCGGCGAGCTTGATAGACTCAGTCTTGCCCTTGCTTGGCGTCACCTGGACGATGTATTTGTCACCATCTTCCCAGACTTTGACGTCACCAGCGATCTCTGAGATGACGGCTTCACCTTTCGGTGTGCGCGCCTCGAAGAGCTCATCGACACGAGGCAGACCCTGGGTGATGTCGTCACCAGCCACACCACCGGCGTGGAAGGTACGAAGCGTCAACTGAGTGCCCGGCTCACCGACTGACTGAGCAGCGATGACACCGACAGGCTGTGCAATAGCAATCAGTTTGCCTGTCGCCATATCGATACCGTAGCTGCGCTGCGGCACGCCGCGGAGTGTCTTGGTCGTCAGGACTGACATGATCTTGACTGAGGCGACTTTGTCATCAGCGTGGATCGCATCAGCAATCTCACGGGTGATGAGGTCGGCCCGTTCGATATGACCAGCGACGTCTTCGGCAGCATAGCGGCCGTAGAGGCGATCACTGAAGTCGATACCAGTGATCTCAGACTCAGAGCGGTAGATAGCAAAGCCATCGTCGTCACCACGTTCGTCATCGACAGTGAAGATATCTTGTGAGACATCGACCAGACGACGAGTCAAGTAACCAGAGTCGGCTGTCTTGAGTGCCGTGTCGATCAGACCTTTACGAGTACCACGAGTGTAGACGAAGGCCTCAAGTGGCGAAAGCCCACGTTTGAAGCTCGAACGAATCGGCAGCTCGATCTCTTTACCGGTCGCATCGACGACAACACCGAGGTTGGCAGCTGCCATCTTGACGTTACCGATGTCACCACGAGCACCAGAGTCGACCATGATGGCGATACTGGTGTCTTCGTGAGCAATCTTTTCGCCGAGAACCTTCAAGATCTCTTTGTCGATGTTGCGCCATGTCTCCACGGTGAGGCTGTAGCGCTCGTCGTCCGTGATAAGACCCTGCTCATACTGATCAGAGACAGTCGCGGTGCGCTCGTCGCCTCGACCAATGATCCCGTCGATCTCTGGTACGTCGAAGTAATCGTTCATACCAGTCGAGACAGCACCCTCAGTTGCATAACGTAGAGCGAGATCTTTGATGTCATCAGCAGTTTGCGCCGTTTGTTCCTGGCCGTAGCGTAGGAAGACGCGGCTCAGCACTGCTTTGAGGGCTTTTTTGGTCATGATGCCGTTTTCGTATGGGAAATCTTCTGGCAGCACTTCGTTGAAGAAGACACGACCAAGGCTGGTCTCGCGGAGCTCACCTTTGGCACGAACACGAATCGGCGTCTGTAGTTTGATCGTACCTTTGTCGCGAGCCATGATAGCTTCGTCGATCGAGCTGTAGCTACGAGTGTCTTTGGTCTGAGCACTTGGCTTTGGATACGTCAGGTAGTAACAACCGAGCACGATGTCCTGCGCGATGTTGAGGATCGGCGAACCATCAGCTGGCTTCAGCAAGTTGTTGGTCGCGCTCATCAGGTCGCGGGCTTCAGCTTGCGCCTCATCACTGAGTGGCAAGTGAACAGCCATCTGGTCACCATCGAAGTCGGCGTTGAACCCAGTACAGACGAGTGGGTGGAGCTGGATCGCCTTACCTTCGATCAGTTTCGGCTGGAAAGCCTGGATACTGAGGCGGTGGAGTGATGGAGCACGGTTCAAGAGGACGTATTTGCCCTTGGTCACTTCGTCGAGTGCGTCCCAGATCACCGTCTCGCCAGACTCGATCAGACGAGTAGCGGAGCGAATGTTGTGGGCGTATTCGTTGCGGAGCAACCAGCTGACGACAAATGGTTTGAAAAGTTCCATAGCCATCTGCTTTGGCAGACCACACTGGTGAATCTTGAGCTCAGGACCAGCCACGATAACCGAACGACCAGAGTAGTCGACACGTTTACCGAGCAGGTTCTGGCGGAAACGACCTTGCTTACCTTTGAGCATATCGCTCAAACTCTTCAGGCGGCGACGGCCACCGGTCGAGCTGACAGCGCGACCACCGCGAGCGGCTGAGTTGTCGATCAATGCATCGACGGCTTCTTGGAGCATACGCATCTCGTTACGGCGAATCACTTCTGGCGCGTTGAGGTCGATCAGCTTCTTGAGGCGGTTGTTGCGGTTGATGACACGGCGATACAAGTCGTTGAGGTCAGATGTCGCAAAGCGGCCACCAGTCAACTGCACCATTGGACGAAGGTCCGGTGGGATGACAGGAAGTACCGTCAGGCACATGCTGGCCGGGCTGATACCGGCACGCTGCATACCTTCGAGCACCTTGAGGCGTTTGACGATCTTCTTCTTGCGCTGACCTTTGGCACTTTCGGCCTCTTCAGATAGTTCGCGGATCAACTGGTTGAGGTCGGTGTCGCGGAGCATAGCTGCAAGCGCTTCACCACCCATACCGACCGTCACAAGCTCTTCGAACTCTTCAGGAAGGTTGCGGTAATCAGTCTCGTTGATCAAAGCACCGCGGACCAGGCTACCCAGCTGCGTTCGACGCATCTCGATAGAAGCCTCGAGCTCTTCGAGCTCTTTGGTCTGCTCGGCGGCAAGTTTCTTGATGTCGACGCCTTCGCCTTCGGCGGCTTTTTCGTAGCGGATCTTGATGGCAGCGCGGCCAGCTTCGAGCTCGGCTTCGAGGTCGGCAAGCATTGCGTCACGTTTGTCTTCTTTGACACCGAGGATGAGGTAGCTCGCAAAGTAAGCGACACGCTCAAGCTGGCGGACAGGCACACCGGTGAGGAGCGCCATGGCGCTTGGAGCACCACGCATGAACCAGATGTGTGCAACTGGTGCAGCGAGGGTGATGTGGCCCATGCGCTCACGTCGGACGACGCTGCGCGTGACCAGCTCACCGTTTTTGTCGACAGCCGCTTCACGGCTACGAACACCTTTGAGCTTGGCGTCGTGTGGGTTGATATCTTTGACCGGGCCAAAGATACGCTCACAAAAGAGGCCGTCGCGCTCTGGTTTCTGGGTACGATAGTTGATCGTCTCAGGTTTGGTAACTTCGCCGTAACTCCACTTCAGGATGTCATCGGCACTGGCAACTGCCAGGCGCACTGCGTCAAAATCGGCAATGCTGGTGCTGACCATAGGTCGAGCCATTATGCGACCTCCTCTTCTGCAACGTCTGCGGCGACGTCACCTTCAAATTCTTCTGCTGTTTCGATGCTCATGCCCTCATCGAGTTCGATCTCACCGAATTCATCAGCTTCATCACCGACTGTCTCTTCGACGTCATCGGCAACTGGTACGACACCACTGCCGCCCCCGTCGATATCACCGACGAGTACGTTTTCGGCATCGACAACTGCTTCGTCTTCGACGAGGTCGACACGGAGACCAAGACCTTGCAACTCTTTGACAAGGACGTTGAAGCTCTCAGGGATCTTTGGCCCCATGATTGGCTCGTTTTTGATGATGCTTTCGTAGGCTTTGGCACGACCATAGACATCGTCAGATTTGATCGTGAGCATTTCTTGCAAAGTCGTCGCGGCACCGTATGCTTCAAGTGCCCAGACCTCCATCTCACCGAAGCGCTGACCACCGTTTTGGGCTTTACCGCCGAGTGGCTGCTGGGTGACCATGGTGTATGGCCCGATAGAGCGAGCGTGGATCTTGTCTGCGATCATGTGATGCAGCTTGATGATGTACATGACACCGACTGTGGTCTTCTCCTGGAAGCCTTCACCAGTACGACCATCGAAGAGTTGGATCTTGCCATCGCGTGGCAGACCGGCTTTTTCGAGCTGTTCTTCGATAACTTCGTTTGGTACGCCGTTAAATGGTGGCGTCGAGACACGATAGCCAAGTGCACGAGCGGCCATACCAAGGTGCGTCTCAAACAACTGTCCGAGGTTCATACGACTTGGCACACCGAGTGGGTTCAGGATGACATCGACAGGTGTTCCGTCTTCCATGAATGGCATGTCTTCAGGTGGCAGGATGCGGGCGACCACACCTTTGTTACCGTGACGACCAGCCAGCTTGTCACCAACAGCGATCTTGCGAAGCTGCGCGACGTAGATCTGGATTTGCATGAGGACACCGGCTTTGAGCTCGTGGCCGTTCTCGCGGGTAAAGATCTTGACCCCGACAACTTTGCCTTGCTTGCCGTTGCTCATGCGCTGTGACGTGTCGCGGACATCTTTGGCTTTTTCACCGAAGATGGCGCGAAGCAGGCGCTCTTCTGAGCTAAGTTCTTGTTCACCCTTCGGCGTAATCTTACCGACGAGGACGTCGCCGGCTTTGACCTCAGCACCGACACGGACGATACCGTATTCGTCGAGGTGACGGAGGGATTCTTCGCTGACGTTCGGGATGTCACGAGTGACAATTTCCGGCCCGAGCTTGGTTTCACGGACTTCGACCATGAAGTCTTGGATATTGATGCTGGTCAAATCGTCGTCTTGGACGATACGGCGGCTCAAGATGATCGAGTCATCCATGTTGTAGCCGTTCCATGGCATGAAAGCGACCACGAGGTCACGGCCAAGTGCGAGTTCTTCATCAGCGATGCTGGCGCCTTCGATCAGGACGTCGCCTTTTTTGACAGTGTCGCCACGGCGAACCATGACGCGTTGGTTGATCGAGCGGTCATCGTTGCTTTGTTCGAAGTGAACCGGCTTGTAGACGCGGACATCTTTGGGACCATAGGCGACGTGAATCTCATCAGCGTCAGCCCGAGTGATCTCACCGGTACCATCAGCCATGATGAGCTGAGAAGTGTTGCGAGCGATGTCGCCTTCCATTCCTGTTCCGACGGTCGGAGCCTGGGTGCGGATCAGCGGGACTGCCTGGCGTTGCATGTTTGAGCCGGTAAGGCTACGGTCGATACGGTTTTTCTCGATAAATGGCACGAGACCCGCCGTTGCGCCGATGATTTGCTTGCGAGAGGCGTCCATGTAAGTGACTTCTGAGACGTCAACTTCACCTGGGGCGAGGCGGATACGAGCGCTGACACGCTGTTGCTTGATAGCACCATCGGTACCGAGGTCAGTTGCGGCTTCGGCGATGATCTCTTTGGCTTCAGCGGCGGCATCGAGGTAGACGACGTCGTCGGTGACTTTGCCGTCGATAACCTTGCGGTATGGAGCTTCGATAAAGCCGTATTCGTTGATACGAGCGTAGCTAGCGAGGTTGAGCACCAGACCGATGTTGGCACCCTCAGGTGTCTCCACCGTACAGAGGCGGCCGTAGTGCGTCTGGTGAGCATCACGGACTTCCAGCCCAGCGCGCTCACGGCTCAGACCACCAGGACCCATCGAGCTGAGGCGACGTTTGTGGCTCAGTTCGCTCATCGGGTTCGTCTGGTCCATAAACTGTGACAGTTGCGAGCTCGCGAAGAACTCGCGGACAGCTGCGACGACCGGTCGAGCGTTGATCAGCTGAGCTGGCGTGACGTTTTCGATGTCACTGACGCTCATGCGGTCTTTGGCGTTGCGGTCCATGCGGAGCATACCGATGCGGAATTGGCGGGCGACGAGCTCACCGACGAGTTTGACGCGGCGATTGTGCAACGCGTCGATGTCATCTGCTGGCTCCTGGGTGTTGTTGAGGCGGATGATCTCGCTGATGATAGCGATCAGGTCTTCGAGGCGCATGACACGGTTTTCTGCGATGTTGGCCACATCCATACCGAGGCGTTGGTTGATCTTGTAACGACCAACGCGGCTAAAGTCAAATCGCTTGAAATCAAAGAACATGCGCTCGATCATACTGCGGGCGTTGTCGACGGTCGCGAGATCGCCTGGACGGAGTTTGCGGTAGACTTCGATGAGCGCTTCGTTCGTACCCTTGCTTGGGTCTTTTTCGATCGTGGCGTCGATGTATTTGACGTCACCGGTGTCGATATCTTTGAACAGCTCTTTGAGGCTGGTGTTCGTCGCGTAGCCAAGTGCGCGCAGCAGTGTCGTGACGGCAAGTTTGCGGCGGCGGTCGATCTTGACGTACATAGCGCCGTTGGTCGCGGTCTCAAACTCGAGCCATGCACCACGGCCTGGGATCAGTTTGGCACCGTAGTAGTTACGGCCAGCGTGTGACTCAGCGGTGAAAAAGATACCAGCGCTACGGATCAGCTGTGACACGACGACGCGCTCAGCGCCGTTGATCACAAAGGTACCGCGGTCGGTCATCCATGGGTAGTCACCGAGGTAGATCTCGGATTCTTTGACTTCCCCAGTGACTTTGTTCGTTAGTTCGACGACAGCCTTGAGCGGCGCTTCGAAGCTGATGTTGTCGTAGCGAGCCTCGGCTTCACTAATCTTTGGATCCTCAAAATGATAATCCTTGAAACGAAGTTCAAGTTTTTGCTCAGTGTAATCAACGATTGGGTTGATCTCTGCAAATATCTCCCCGAGGCCCGTTTCGACGAACTCTTTCCATGAGTTTGTCTGATGGGCAATGAGGTTTGGCAGCGGCAACGCACTATCATCCTGCGTGAACAGGACTCGTGGTTTGGCTGCTGGTTTGGTCGTAGCTTTGGCCATAAAGCAACGGTCTCCTTGCGTGATTAGATTTGTTGTGGTTGAAGCGTAGGGGCAGCTCGCTCTGCCTCTTGATGGCGCCTGTGGTTTTCTCTACTTGGGCCGACACGCAAAAACGCCCGCCTATGGCGTGCGTGTATAATGGCCCGAGCTTATTCAACCTTCATTAGTACTAATTGTACTGCATCTCTCGTCCGTATGTCAACAACTTAGAGATTTTCTTGGTGGGGTGCGAACGGGTAGTTCGCACCCCACCGGTCACGGGTCAGCTCACGACGTCATCAACGACGAAGATGACCCCCAAGCCGACAGCTGTGGCGGCGGCAGCCCCAGCGGCGGTAATGACCGCCACCGGAATGTTTGCCCCGCAGCGCCGTGCCGTCGCATACCCGGCGGCGGCGCCGATTGCGATGGCACCCCAGGCGATTCCAGAGCTTTTGGTCCAATGACAAGGCATGTCAGCCTCCTGCGTCGGTGATGTGACAAGCATACTATACCATAAATTTATACATGAGTACGGATGATGGTGTCCACAATACCGTAATCGACAGCTTCTTGGGCGTCCATCCAGAAATCGCGCTCCATGTCAGCTTTGACTTTGGCGAGCTTCTGACCGGTATTTTTGGCAGTGATCTCAGCGAGTAGCTCTTTGAGGCGGATGGCTTCACGTAGGCTGATCTCCTGGTCAGTGACTTTGCCCTGCGTCCCGGAGCTTGGCTGATGTATCATGACACGGGCATTTGGCAGCAAGTAGCGTTTGCCCTTTGCCCCTGAGCTCAACAACAACGCTCCCATACTGGCCTGCAGACCGATGCCATAGGTTGCGACGTCTGGTGCGATAAACTGCATCGTGTCGTAGATCGCCAGACCATCGCTGACGCTACCGCCAGGACTATTGATATAGAGTGAGATGTCGGCTTTGGGGTCTTCGTAGGCGAGGTGGAGGAGCTGTGCCACGACGATATTGGCCGTGTGCTCGTTGACTTCTTCGCCTAGGAAGATGATGCGCTCTTTGAGTAATTTACTATAGATATCATATGCCCGCTCACCGTCGTGTGACTTCTCGATGACGGTTGGGACGAGGTAACTTTTGGACTTATTCATAGGCTCCAGTATAGACCAAAACTAGCACTCATGCAAGACGAGTGCCAACAATCAGCCCAAACGACAAAACTGACTATCCATAGAGATAAAATACCGTTATAATCTCAGCATGTTTGAAAAGAAAATCCTCAGCAAAGCCCTCAGCACCATGCAGCGGGGCGGCATCGCCATCACGTATTGGGACGGCGACACACAGAACTATGGCCCAGATAAGCCCTACGCGACCGTCACGATCAAAGATCCCTCTGTCGTCCGTCGCATGGTCCGTAGCACGTCGCTCGGATTTGGCGAATGTTACGCCGAAGGCCTCATCGAAGTCGACGGGCCACTCACTAGCATCGTCCGCCTGACGGCCGAGAACCCGATCGCCATCCACAACTTCATCAGTGGCCTCGGCAAGGTTCGACTCAAGAAAAACCGCACCGCATCACAAAAAAGCTATATCGCGCATCACTATGACATCGGTAATGATTTTTATAAGCTATGGCTCGACGAAACGATGCTCTACACCTGCGCATACTTCCGCACTCCCAAAGATACCCTTGAGATGGCGCAGAAGCAGAAGATCCAGCACGTCCTCAAAAAGTTACGACTCGAAAAAGGCATGAGCCTGGCCGATCTCGGCTGTGGCTGGGGCGATCTGCTCATCACGGCCGCCAAGCAGTACGGCGTCCGCGGCATCGGCGTCACTCTGAGCGAAGAGCAAGTCAAACACGCCAACGCTCGCGCCAAAGCTGAAAAGCTCGATCATTTGATCAGTTTCAAACTGATGAATTTCCAAGATCTGCCGAAGCACACCAAAGGCAAGCAGTTCGACCGAGTCGTCTCTGTCGGCATGATGGAACACGTCGGCAAAGGCAACATGGACACCTACTTCACAGCCGTTGACGCCCTCCTAAAGCCGGGCAGCATCAGCCTGATGCACTACATCACATCCCACACTGAGGTAGACAACGACCCATGGATCGACAAATACATCTTCCCTGGTGGCTACCTCCAGTCGATCCGTCAGTCGATCGACATGCTGCCGAAGTATAATTTCTACCTGACCGACTACGAGAGCCTCCGCCTTCACTATGCGATGACCTGTCGTGAATGGCGTCGTCGTTTCAACGCCCACAAGCCCGAAGTCGTCAAGATGTTTGACGAACAGTTTTATCGGATGTGGGATTTCTGGCTGGCATCGTCAGAAGCTAGCTTCCAGTATGGCGTGATCGACCTGTCTCACTTCGTCTTCACCAAAGGCATTGTGAATGATCTGCCACTTACTCGTGAAGATTGGTATTAAGATAAGGAGGGGCTCGCCCCTCCGATAACGATTCGAAATAAATTCGAATACGCTATCTCCACCCCCGCCACTTTTTATGGGCAAAAAGTGCGATCGGCTTGCGCCTCATGGATAAGAATAAGGAGGGGCTTGCGCCTCATGATATTGATCATTGAAGTTCAGTAGAGGTTCGGGCGACCCAGGCCTTAAAGCCCCTGAGGGGCAATTGGCCGTATCGGCCACGGCCAGCCAAGGCGAAGGCCAATCAGTTGGCGGCTGGACGAATTTGTCCCGAAGGGGGTTTGAGGCCTGGGCGGATACGGTGACTACGGCTATTTTCTCTTCACGCACTTGTCATACAGGTCTTTAAACCGCGCCGTAGGATCGTATTTTTGCTTGATCGGGCGGTAATCAGCGTAGTTGTACAGCTTCTCGAAGTCGGCACGTCGATAGTACGAGTCCGAGTATAGGCTCTTCGTGCCATCCATCGTCATGAGTTGCTGCTCGACGAGACGGTTGTAGTAACCCTGCGCCGGATCGGGCGTCGTCGGCACTGTGTCCCAGAAACCGACATTGACATAGAGCTGGCCTGGCGTCATCGGATACAGCGTCCACGGCCATCGCTTGCCGACAGGCAGCGCCCGCGTCGGGCAGAGCCAGACTGGTGAGATCTCTATCTTTTCCTGGAAAAATCCCAGAAAATCAACCACTCGCGCCACTGGCAACTGAACATCCTGGATCACCGCTTCACGCGGCTCATAGCGCCCCAGTAGTTTGAGCGTCCGCTCGAGAGGTTTGTGCGTCGCTTCCAGCCGCATCATACGCTGATACGTCTTTGAGCCCAGGCGTCGTGGTCCAAGCAGTCGCCGAAAGAGAGGATTGGTCGCGCCGACGTTTTTCGAGCACCAAAACCAGTCAGTATCCCAGCGCCAGATATAGTCCTCGATCGTCAGATAATCCTCATCTCGCTCCGTGATAGAGCGCCAGAAGATGTTCATATAGGTATAGTCACTGGTATATGGCGCCGACTCGACCATCACGCCGATCGTGAGATAGAGCTCGGTCTGGCTAATGACCGTGCCGTCGATAAAATCAAACTTCTCGTCGTCATAACGGCCAGATTCACACGAGGTCTCGAGTACGCTTGCCAGCTCGTCCGCCGACGCAAACCGGATATGCCGCAGTCGGACATATGGCTTGACGCGCCGGAGCGGCACCGTCAGTCGCAGTATATAGCCCAGTGTCCCGTACGAATTCGGCATCGCATAAAATAGATCCGAGTTGCGCTTCGGCGAGCACGTCACAACATCACCACTCGACGTCAGTACATCCATCTCGAGCACCGACTCATGCGTCAAGCCCTCGCGCCATGATGATGATTCGATCGCAAGGCCAGATACGCCACCGCCGATAGTGATCGATTTGAGCTGCGGTACGACAGGCGGCATCAGCCCGTGCTTCAGCGTCTCACGGACGATATCTTCATACGTCGTCATGCCTTCGACATCCAGCGTCAGAGCATCTTCATCGATAGCGATGATATGATTCATCGATCGGACATCGATACGAGACACAGTACCTTGCTGACGAGATCGGAAGAGATTTGAGGTCGATTTCCTCAGGGCAACCGAACCTTGGTTGTCTTTCATCGCTCGGGACAGCTCGTCCCGTCGCTGTTGATATGCCGTCTGGGCGTGATTCATACTCGATAGTATAGAGTAATTACGAGTTTATTTCGACGAGACGGTTGATCGTCTTTTCAGTGATGACTCGGTTTGCGAGGTCGCGGCGGGCTTCGGCGGTGTCGAGCTGTTCGGCCATCTTTGGGGCTTCTTCTTTGCGTTTGGCGAGTTCTGCGTCGAGCTCGTCTTTGCTGACTTCGATCTTTTCGGCTTTGCTTAGCTCAGCAAGTACTAGGCCAGCCTGGATGCGACGTTCGGCCATCGGGCGAAGCTCTTTCAGGATCAGCTCATCTTTGTCTGCGTGGCCTTGGGCTTCAATATATTGGTCGATAGTCTGGCCACGGTACATGAGATTTTGCGTCAGATCACGCTCGAGTGCTTGGACCTGATCGGCGATCAAGATTTCTGGGATCGGCACCGTGCTTTTGCCGACGAGTTCGCCGAGGAGGTCATCTTTGAGCTGCTCGGTCACTTGGCGCTCTTTCTGGGCGGTCAGTTCACGTTTGATGTCATCAGTGAGCTCTTTGGCAGTATTGAACGGGCCTGATTTCTTCGCGAAAGCATCATCTACCTCAGGTAACTTCACTTCATTCACCTTTTTGAGATCGATAGCGAAGCGGACCTTGGCACCTTTGAGGTGCTCGGCGTGGTAGTCGTCGGGGAATTTCACATCGATGTCAAACATCTCACCGGCTTTGTGACCGACGAGCTGCTCTTCGAAGCCAGGGATAAACGATTTGCTACCGAGTGTCAGCGGATAATCCTCACCTTTGGCTCCTTCGATCTCAGCACCCTTTTCGTCGCGGCCATTGAAGCTCATGACGACTTCATCGCCATCTTTGGCGTCGCGCTCCACTGAGACTTTTTCGGCGAAGCCTGTTCGCATTCGCTCGATAACCTCATCGATCTCGGCTTTGGTGACTGAGACAGCACCTTTTTTGGCCTTAAGCTTGGTGTAGCTGCCGAGTTTGATCTCAGGCAGGACGTCTATCACGGCGGTAAATTCGAGCGTCGTAAATGGCACGAGTTTGGTCACCTCGATCTTCGGCTGGTCGAGGACGCGCAGGTCTTCAGTCGCAATGATGTCGTTCAGCGCAGCATTCACGGCGTACTCGACAGATTCACTCGCCAGCACGTTTGGGTCGATGTTTTTCTCGGCGACTTTGCTCGGGACTTTGCCTTTGCGAAATCCCTGGACTTTGACGTCGCGGCTCAGGCGAGACACGGCGAAATCTTTGGCTTTAGTAAATTCCGCCTCATCGACAGTCACGACGACAGAGACAGAGGTATCGGAAGTTTTTGTAAGAGTATGTTTCATAACTATCTAGTGTATCAGATGCGTCGGCTCGTCGCGACCATAAGGGCTATCGATGTATGCCATGCCAGGTCATACGTCCGCCGGCCTCAAGGGCGCTCCGACAGCCAACCCTGGCTATCCTCCAGCCAAGTACAACGATCTTCGTATCGTTGAGACTTTCAGCTTCCGCTGCGCACATCTGAGTATCTGGTGCAGGTGGATTCGCACGCTGTAATAGGCACGCGCCACACCGACGAAGTAGCTCGACATGATCGGGAGATAGCCCTCTCTCTTTATCGCCCTCAGGCAAAAAAATAGACCCTTCTGGGTCATCTGTTTTTATTTCTAGAAGTGATATTGTTTCTGGCATACGAGTACCATCATAGCATAACCAGCTTGCCCACCCTAATGCCTCATGGATAATCATGAGATATTAGGGTGGGAGCGAAGGGCTCCCTGTGCTTCACCTCTGTTCGCGACGGCTCAAAACGATGCCCAGACGGAACAGGATGAAGGTAACGATAAAACATACGAGCGCAATCAAGATCCACACAGGCCTTGACTGCGCGGGTACTCTTTCGAATACCAGAAGCGTGGTCGCGGAGCAGGCGCTCCCGCAGAACATGCTGGAGAAAAAGAATGCTAGTTTGCTCACGGAAGTTCCCTTCGCTAGTGCCACGGGATATCCGCGGCGATGGTTTGTGCGTGCGGTAGACGGTGCGTCCACCACAACATCTCTATTATAGCATATTATGATATATATTGCAATGTTGTCACGATTCTGACGCTATTGCATCTCTGTTAGACGTCTAATTCATCGCGGCTACGAAGGCGAGAATTGCGCTGTTGGCGCCGACGGTCGATGACCGTGCTGACGACGCGTTCAAGGGAGAGCTCCTGCTCTGTCTCGCTGGCGACATCTTTGAGCTTGTACATCTCGTCGCGGATCTCGTGCTCACCGACGAAGAGGAGGTAGTTGATCTTTTGCTTCACGGCTGTGCGGATCTGCTTGTCGATGCTTCGGCCGGTCATATCGATCGCTACACGGACGCCTTCTTCACGTAGTTCATCTGCTAGTTTGCGGGCAGGTTTCTGGATGTCACCGAGCACGACCATATAGACATCTGTCGTTGAGACAAATTCTGGTAGCAGTCCGTGGATCTCGAGGAAAAGCTGCATCATCGTCAGCCCTGGCGCAAAGCCAACTGTCGGTACCGGCTCAGCCCCAAACAGCCCGACGAGGCCATCGTAGCGGCCACCGCCAAACATCGCACGGTTGTTGTCGGGATGGTTGTCGAAGACCTCAAACACCATGCCGGTGTAGTAGTCAAATCCCCGCATCAGGCTGATGTCAAAGCCGGCATTCTCGACACCAGCTTCGTGTAGCAGTGTGAAGAGCTCTTGGACTTCGCGGACGACATCACTATCAAGTAGTTCCTTCGGCAAGCCGGCCATCGTGGTCGCTTCGAGTAGTTTGCCAATCTTTTGCATGCCTTCGTGCTGTTGCTCGGGACCGAAGATATCACGTGCTTGCTGATCGAAATCTTCTCGCGCGAGCTTGTCTTTGCGGTCAAACAGCTTGATCATCAGCTGAGACTGGACGACGTCGAGACCGAGATATTCGCTCATCATGAGATTGATCATGCGACGGTTGTTGACGCGGATCGTATACATGTCTTTCGTCGCGCCAAATGATCGCATGATACGGTCAGCCATGACGATGATCTCAGCGTCGGCTGTCACGCCGTCGACACCGAAGATGTCGGCGTTGAGCTGCCAAAACTCGCGCTCGCGACCACGCTGCGGGCGCTCATAGCGCATAAACTGCGCGATATTGTACCAGCGCACCGGATAGCCGAGCTCCTGGCGACGAGCAGCCACCATGCGGCTGACACTCGGGGTCATCTCAGGACGGATGGCGACATTGCGACCGCCACGATCGGTAAACTGATAGGTCTGTTCGTTGACGATCTCTTGGCCGGTCTTGGCGGCGTAGATCTCGAGTGGCTCGAGTAGCGGCGCATCATAGGCCTCATAGCCGAAACCTTCGACAACTTTGCGCCATTTGCCAAATATATAGCCACGCACCCGCATCTCCTCGGGGTAAAAATCATGTGAACCTTTGTACGGTTGTGGTGATAATCCGCTCATAATGCTGATAATTGTTGCATGTTTCACCTCATTTTGCAAGGATTAGCGATTTGAACCTCCCGAACATCCCTCGAGGGGCAATTGGCCGTGACGGCAACGGCCAGCCAAGGCGCAGGCTAATCAGTTGGCGGCTGGACGAATTTGTCCCGAGCGGGATGTTCAGGAGGAGGTTCAAAATGAGTAGTATCTCACTTGTGCGAGCCCATTGCTCATCGCCAATTGCAAATTATGAATTGTGTTGTCTCGACCACTCATATATCGCGATGGCGGCGGCGTGACCGACGTTGAGGCTACGCGTGCTGCCGTATTGGTCGATATGGAGGGTCTTGTCGACAGCGCTGAGAAATTCCTCCGAGAGACCAGGGCCTTCTTGACCGAAGACGAGGCAGAGCTTTTCGGGTAGCATGGTGTGCTGCAGCGACTCAGATGCGACGTTGTTTTCGATAGCATAGACAGCGACGCCGCGGGACCGTAGATCAGCGACGAATTCCTCGATGGTCGGATGGTGATAGACATGGAGATATTTGTTCGTGGCCATGGCACCGCGTTTGTTCCACTGACGTCGTCCGACGATATGCACCCGCCTCACACCGAAGCCATTGCCCGTACGCACGATCGAACCCATGTTGAAATCCCTCAGCGTGTTTTCGCAGGCAATCTCCAGCTCGACACCATTCTCGTCCAGCTCGGCGATGATATCTTCATGGCTGCGGCCTTTGAGGTGATCGAGGAGGTTGCGAGGGTCGTCAGGCAGCAAGGGTCATTTTCTCCTCACGAGTCATATACATCGACCCTTCCATGATCAAATCTACCTTTGGCTTTCCACCATCAAGATGCAATGATACGATACTTCCCGGAGCAAGGAGCCCATCTGGTTCATGATCAACCCATTTATCGCTCAATCCTAACTCACGCTGTATCATAGCGCGGATCGCACGACCAGACATGACTGCGACATATACACCAGGTAAACGATCCTGAATGAGCCACCCCTGCGTCGCCTCGACTACTGCAACTCGTGGCATACCACGATGATTGAGTGCTGGTTGATTATCGACTTGTATACCCCAATTCGTCACACCAGCTATCTGCCTCGCCATCGCGTGCGCGCGTGGACCATCTGATACTTCAAGCTTTCGCACTTCATTCTTTGGGATATAATCCCTAAGCCATGTCGCTGCGGCTATCGCCTGTCGCACACCAGCTGGCGATAACGGACTCATCTCTTTACGATCAACTTCGGGCATAGCAGGCGTGCTGCCATGAATTAACGCATGACCATTGCGAATAATAATTAGTTTCTTCTCGCCCTCGCTCATTTGCCTCCCAGTATCTACCGCAATATATTTCATGTCAACAAGACGGCTGCCGTATTCTATCAACCAATAGGTATTGCTTAATTCAATAGTATGTGCTATAATAAATCCAGTTTCGCACATCAACAACTAGAAAGGTCATCGCCATGATGAATCTTGCAGGAATCACTGACGCCGACCGTCAGATCGGTTATGAGCTGGGGCACTCCGGTATCCCTGTCGTTGAAGCAAGCCCAACAGAGGTCAGACGTTCCAGGGTGCCGTTCACGCTTGCAGGTCGGCTTGGAAGCTTCTACTTTCTCCGCTACAGGGACTACTGGAGCGTGACTGGCAACCTCCCCCTGGGGATTGCCGAGAAGCTCTACGACGATCCTATTGGCAGAACGGACGTTCGAGTCGCTGGCAACCGTTCATGCCTCTCACCTGCAGAATGTGCTGTTCGTCTCATGGATGACGGCAGCTACGTACTAGGCAGCCGCTGGGGCAACACCGTTGAAGGGTTCAGTAGCCTTGGCGAGTATGTCCTGCGCAGCGAACCTGGGGTCATGGGGCCAAATCCCATACTCCACGATGACCCAGCCGCAAAGGCTGCGAAGTTGTACATCACTTCATACGATATCGACAGCCAAGAAGGTCTCGACCTCTTCGCTCGTACGGTACGAGAGGAAGTGATTAAGGTCGCCGTGTAGCGAAACCCATTCCCCCGCTCGTGCAGTAGATAGAAGTTCCTGCGCAAGCGGGGACTTCTATTTTTATAGAGAATGAAATTGTCAAATAAATAATAGTTAGGCAAGTTAAAAAAAGATAAGCAAATGCTTATCTTTTTATCCTGGTGCGGATGACTGGACTTGAACCAGCACGCCCGAAGGCATATGCTCCTAAGGCATACGTGTATACCAATTTCACCACATCCGCATAATATATATTGTAATGTAACAGCTCGCCTGAGGCGAGAGGCATATGGTCACCTTTGGCGACCCCCGAACTTCGCTATCAAAAGCATAGCTTTTGTCGGAAGATTCGTTTCCGAACTGCCACTGGCAGTTCTCACCTAAGGCATACGTGTATACGATTACTTGCGTTTCACGCAGTCACCACTATCCGCGTAAGTTGTTGAATACGATAGTTTTGCGTCATTTCGGACACTCAGCGCGTGACACGTATACGTGTATACGATTACTTGCGCTTCACGCAGTCACCACTATCCGCATACTATGATTATACGTCAGGTAGACTCAACTCGCATCAATTCTTTTACTACTTTGACTAATTGATTTGCCAACTCTAACTTACGCTCTGCAGCATCCAGCTCGTCAAGTAACTCACGAACCCGCAACCCCAACTCTCCATTCACCCGTACCTGCTCAGCAAGGCTTGCCCTATCTTCAGGTGCTAAGCTCGTCACCTCGACAAATTGCCCCACCACGGCAGGATTAATTACCAGGCTAGACCGCAATATATTTCTGACGGTTTCGGGACTATCATGTTCGAATAGGCTCATCAACGCCTCTATCCCACGTACAACCACGCCTGTCGGGATAGACGGGTCACCACTTTCGATCGTGCGCAACAATTCACTAAGTGCGTTTTGTTGTGCAATCTTGTCCAGCCTCACATATCTCTCATTCTCTCCTGATTCTGCCATAGAATACAGCGTATCGTAGTACAAGTAGTCATAGCAAGGATAAGCACATCTAAGTATGAAAAAAGACGCTACGCGTCTTGATCACTAGGCCCTTCTCGGTGGTAGAAGGCCAGTGCCGCTTCTCCGTAACTACGATGTCCACCACAACAACTCCATTAACGGTCGGCACTGACTCCCTACCTACATATGATGATAGCATAAGCCGTTTACTATGCAAATAACGATTGTGGTGCATGTGGAAAACTCGCGCGCAAGGCTGCACGCTGGGTATCTGTGAGCCCGGCCAGTGCCAAGTCATCCCCTATCAGTGATGAGATAATATCATACTCGTCGGGGAAAACGCGTTCCAGCGCCGTCGCGATATGGCGTCTTTCACTATCAAGATCGGCTAATTCAGCGAATAGCCGTCGGCTCTGGCCAGCTGCCAGTCTCGAGCGCAGCTGCTGCTGGAGTAGACCATAGCACAAATCAACTTCTGCTCCGTCTCCCTCTGATAGCTCGTCGCACTGTCCGCACGCCCTGATACATTCCCCGAGCGCCACAAGACCCGGCACCGATACCCAATGGATAGATGAAGCACGTATCTCAGACAGTACATGCCCTAGTAAGGCTTCTACGCCGACTAATGTTCGATCGACATTGTCCCGCGTGATATCCACACTCCGCTCGCCATCGTCGGTCGAGAGATAGACACGATGGGACAACCGAATCGTAGGCCCAAGATCATCGTCGCTATCAGTCGACTCAACGATTGCATGCCATCCCGTTACGATTCCGGTGATGACGCTATATTCACCATCCGTACGCGAACTAAGGAAGAGTGGCTCTCCGATCGTTAATAATTCCTCAATCTTATCAAACTCAATCCCTGTCATACACGGTGGTCGTTCAGTTGATCGACGTGCGATACAGCCGAGAACCCGACGAGGAGAGGCCTGTCCAGCCGCAAGCATCTCATTGGCTGCACCCCTGACCGTCTCGCCCGTGACTTTCATCCGTGCACCAAGACAAAGCTCAGGATCACCACCCTGATCGCAACCAAGATTAGGGTCACAACCACCGTTCATGGCGCCACTGTGAACAGCGCGATCGATATCAATACTTACCTCACTCATTATTGCTACTGTATCACAAATGTGTGCGCATATAGAAGCCTAGCTGCGCATCGCCATACGAACGAGTATCGGTACGAGAGAGCGATGGTATCTCCGGCAGATCTTGCTTGCCGGGCCACGATAGGACAAATTGCCCGTCTGACTGCAGATGCATGGCCAGCCGTGCAATTGTCGACGGCTGCAGATCGCCGTACGGTGGGTCAGCGAAGATCAGATCAAATGTCGGGGTATCCTCCGCCTCGGCAGCTGCCGTGACAGTGTCCCACTGGGCAATACTACCTTTGATCAGCCTCACGTCATCGGCTACACCAAGCATCTCGATGTTTTTCATGATGACATCTTGCGCCAGGCGGTCTCTCTCGATGAATGTCACATGCGCCGCTCCACGACTCAGCGACTCAAGCCCCAAACTTCCCGAGCCAGCGAAGGCATCCAGCACCGTCAAGCCATCGAGATCGCCGAGGATATTAAACAGTGAGCTCCGGATCCGATCGCCCATCGGATGCGTCTTGAAGCTATCACTCGTCGCAATCGTTCGACCGCCGAACCGTCCCGCGATGATACGCAGGCTCATTGGCGGGCTCGTTTCTCCGCCGCCCGCTCACTGGCCATATGCCACGCCAGCATGACGGTGGTGATAATCAACGGGACGAGTATCGTCCGCGTCTGATGCGCAAGGTGGCGATTCCATCCGTACTGGTGAAACTCGTCGTACATGTGCATATCATAGACTTTTGTGACAGCTTCACGCATGATCGTATCGAAACCGACTTTTTCCACCCTCACGACCAGGTTGCTATCCGGTCGTAGACCGCCAAATCGTAGCGGCGTGATCGTACTCGCTACTCCGAACTCAAACATAAAATGTGTCGTAAAGACGCCTTTTGCGCCCCAGTACTGCCAGTTCTTGGACAGCTGATCGCGTCGGTTTTCACCGGGGATAACATTTTTCTCCCTGATGCTCGTCCGCTCTTCTTTGGGCTTGCCCCATAGCTCTTCGATCTTGTCACTGAGTGGATAATGATGAGCTGGTGTCAGACCATCGACGATAGCATGCGACAACCACGCAGCCTCAAATGCGGCCCGCGTCCGATTGTTGTCGGTCAGTGCCGTCGTGAGATTATCGATATGATCATTGATCAGCCCATACAGCTGCGTATCGTCAGGATTGGCCGGGTCGACGTAGTGCCACGGCTCGTCGACCGAAGGGCTCTTGCGTTTGATGCCATCAGGGCCGTTGACGCCCTCAAAGTGCAATATCTCCATGATGCCAGGAAAATACCGCCGCACGGGCAGCATCTCGGCCAGCTCGCGTCGAGCAACACGATCAATCTTCTGATGTGCGCCCATGACACGGCCGGATTTGACTCGGATAGTTGTACCGCTATACATAAATTTTGTGCGATTAGCATTTAGCTATTAGAAGATAGTAGATGCTACATTCTCTATGCCGTATGCCATTTTCCATTTGCTAATTTAGTGTTGTTAATCTGCGGTAACGTTCGACACGCCCACGCATTCCCTCGTATTGTAACAGATCGATACCGTTTTCTTTAGCCCACGCGATAGCGTCTTTGACCGCGACGATCGAGCGGGTATCGGCCAGGCTCGCCACTTGGAGATCTAGCTGGCCATGCTGTACGCGTCCATATATCTCTCCTGGACCACGCATCTCAAGGTCTTTTTCGGCTAAATAAAAGCCGTCGTTGCTATGCTCCAGCTCACGAAGTCGCAGGCTGGTCGTCTGCTTACTCTCGGTCGTCACCAGATAACAATAACTCTGGTGCTCGCTACGACCGACACGACCACGCAGCTGATGGAGCTGCGCCAGGCCAAACCGTTCGGCGCCTTCGATGATCATGACGGTCGCATTTGGCACGTCGACACCGACCTCGATCACAGTCGTGCTGACCAGCACATCGAGCTCATGACTCGCAAATTGTTTCATGACGCGGTCTTTGTCATCGGCCGGCATCTTGCCATGCAGTAGCCCAATCCGTCGGTGCTTCAGCACCGTCTTCTTCAGGCGCTCATACTCCGCTGTCACGCTCGCCAGCTCTGAGTTAAATGCGTTATCCCCTCGTCCCTCTTCCTTCTTCCCTCTTCCCTCTAGTTCCTCAATCAACGGACACACCACATACACCTGTCGACCATGCTCGATTTCTCGATCGACCGAGCCGAGTAGTGTCGTCCGACTCACCGGCGAGACGATCTTGGTCAGGATCGGTTTGCGCCCTGACGGCTTCTCCTGGAGCAGCGACACCTCGAGCTCACCATACACTGTCAGCTGGAGGCTACGCGGGATCGGCGTCGCCGTCATTGCGAGTAGATGCGGCATTTTTGCAGACTTCGTCATGAGTTTTTGACGCTGCGCCACACCGAACCGATGCTGCTCATCGATCACTACAAAGCCAAGCTTATGAAAATTCACGCTCTCTTGTATCAAGGCATGTGTACCGACGGTCACCGCGACCGCTCCACTGGCGATCTGCTGTTTGAGCTCGTCTTTGGGCTTTTTCTTGAGGCTGCCGACGAGAAGTCCGACACTCACACTAAATGGTTCGAGCATCGCACTCAGCGTCTCAGCATGCTGCCGCGCCAGTAGCTCAGTCGGCGCCATGATAGCACTCTGGAAACCAGCTCGCGCCGCCACCAGGGCACTGAGACCAGCGACAACTGTCTTACCAGACCCGACATCACCCTGCAGGAGGCGGTTCATCGGGACGCCTGACTCGAAGTTCTGGATGATGTCCCACGCCGCTCGTCGCTGGTCGTTCGTCAGGCGAAACGGTAGCTGCGCCACAAACTGCTTGACTGCATCGAGGTCAAAGCTAATGGCATAGCTCTCGAGCGCAGCATTGTCGGCCCGGTTGAGCTCCGCGGCATACAGTAGCTCGATCAGTTCCTGGAAGCCAATTCGCTGCTTACCGGTCTCGACGTCTGCCGAGTTTTCAGGAAAATGAAGAGCAAGCACCGCATCGGCATATGACAACATGTTGACATGTTTTACGAGTTTTTCAGGCAGTACCTCTGGAAGCATCGTGATCACGGGGCGAATTTCTTCGATGATCTTGCGTAGCTGCGCCGTCTTCAGCCCAGCGACCTGGCGATAGATCGGCATGATAGAGCCGCCCGTCTCGATCACTTCTTCCGAACTACGAGTGCTAGGGTTTAATATCTGATAGCGTCGCTGCGAAAAGGTAAATTCACCCGCCACCAGCCATTCGCTGTTGCCAGCAAGGTGTTTGGCTCGATACGGTTGGTTGAACCACGTCAGCGGCACTTTGCCCGACTCATCGCTGAGCACCGCCGTCGTGACGTGTAGCCCACGCCGCACATAGCGTGACGCGACGGCCGAGATCCGACCGCGAACGACGACATTGCCCGGGGTGAGCTCGGTAATCTTCGATACTTTTGTGTAGTCTTCATAGGCACGCGGCAAAAATTCCACCAGGTCACCGATGGTGAGCAAACCTGCGGCCTGCAGTTGCAGCCATGTCTTCTCGCCCACGCCTTTTATCTGGTCAAGCGGCGTCGAAAGCTTCATCGTGACTATTTCACAAGCAAGAAATTATTTTTGCCTTTTTTGAGTAGGCTCGGTACTGGTAGGGTGGTGTCGGGCGTGGTCACTTTTTCGCCGTTGACGCTGATGGCGTCACTCTCGACGAGTCGACGAGCTTCGCCGTTGCTGCCCACGAGGCCACTCATGACGAGTGCATCGAGTACATTGCCGGCGGTCGTCGTCGGAATCTCTAGTGCTAGCATAGTGAGTTCCTCCTCGAGTAACTGCGTAAACGGCGTATCGCCAAAAAGCGTACTGGTGATATTGCGAGCATTATCCGCCCGGTCGACACCGTGGACGAGCTTCGTCACTTCGTAGGCCAAATATTTCTGCGCAGCACGACTGCTTGGGTTGCTCCGGAATTCTTCCATCAGTAGGTCGTATTCGTGCGGGGTGATCAGGGTGTAGATCTTGAGGTAATCAGCGACACCGACATCGTCGACATTGAGCCAAAACTGGTAAAACTTGTAGACGCTGGTCTTGGTCGGATCGATCCAGACGGCGTTGCCTTCACTTTTGCCGAATTTCTTGCCGGTCGTTTTGTCGAGTATCAGCGGCGCCGTCCAGACGTGCGCCTCACCGCCATCGATCTTGCGGATCATCTCGACACCCGCCACGCTGTTGCCCCACTGGTCTGAGCCAGCGATCTGCAGCGTCGCATCGTGCTCGCGGAACAGATGCAGGAAATCATAGCCCTGGATCAGTGCGTAGCTAAACTCCGCATAGCTAATCCCACCACCGGCCTCACCGATGCGTGATTTGATAAATTCTCGGTCGAGCATCTGGGTCAGGCTGACACGCTTGCCGATATCGCGCAAAAACTTGAGATAGTTCATGTCGCGGAACCAGTCATAGTTGTCGACCATCGTAAACGGCATCTCGGCAAACAGCATCCGGTATTGGTTCATGATGCCGGCTTTGTTGTGCTCGATCTCATCGATCGATTTGAGATCACGCTCTTTGTCTTTGCCGCCCGGATCGCCGACCATACCAGTCGCACCACCGACGAGCAAGATCGCTGTGTGACCATGCGCCATAAAAGCCCGGATCATCATCGCCATCGCCAGCTGACCGATATGCATACTATCGGCGCTCGGATCGACGCCCCAATAAAACGTCCGCGGCGTATCGACGTCACTGATATCAGCAAATGTCGTCTGGTTGACGAATCCCCGCCACTGTAGCTCTTCTGATAATGTCATATAGATATAGTGTATCATTTTTTCAAACTGATATCACCAGATGACGTGGCTGAATTTTCGCACAATACGCAGCATATTTTATACGCCAAATTGCAGATTATTGATTAGCAATTGGTATCCCGTGGGGTATAATAAATCGTAAGCTTACATATAAGGAGTGGTAGTTGTGGCCAAAGGCTCAAACAAATCATCGAAGACACTGAGTGTCTATTCCAATCTCACGAACCGTCGCAAAGTTAAAAAAGACGCCAAATCACGGCGCAAAGCCGAATATCTCGCGACTCTCCCGAAGCACCCCGTCAAGCGGGTGTTCTACCGACTGCACCCCAAACGCTTCTGGTCGTACTGGTTTAGCCGCGAAGGCCTCATCATGTCGGGCAAAATCGTCGGCGTCGGCGTACTCCTCGTCGTCCTGCTCATCGCAGGGCTCTTCGCCTACTACGGCCAAGAAATCGCCTCGATCCGACCCGGTGAACTCTCGAGCCGCGTCCAGACTACCGTCAGCCGCTACTACGACCGCAACGGCGAACTACTATGGGAAGACAAAGGCTCTGGCGACTACAAACTCGTCGTCAAATCAGAAGAGATCTCACAGCAGATGAAAAACGCTACCATCGCGATCGAAGATAAAGACTTCTACAAACACGGCGGCTTCAGCCTAACCGGTATTGTCCGCGCTACCTGGAACAACTTCAAAGGCGGCGACACCCAGGGTGCATCAACCTTGACACAGCAACTTGTCAAACAGGTCTTCTTCCGCGACGAATCCGGCGACCGCAGCTTTGGCGGCGTCCCGCGCAAGATCAAAGAGACCATCCTCGCTATCGAAGTCGAACGCTCGTACAACAAAGACCAGATCCTGACCATGTATCTCAACGAGTCATCGTATGGTGGTCGCCGCAACGGTGTGCAATCAGCCGCTCGGACGTACTTCGACAAGGATGCCAAAGACTTGACTCTCGCCGAGGCATCATTCCTTGCATCCATCCCACAGCAACCCGGACGATTCAACCCGTACAATGCTCTCGAAGATCCGGATGCCAAAAAAGATCTCGTCGCCCGTCAACATACTACTCTCGACTATATGGCTGAACAAGGCTATATCACGAAAGCTGAAGCAACCGAAGCCAAGAAGATAGCTATCCTTGATACTGTCAAACCACAATCAGACCAATTTGCCGGCATCAAGGCACCGCACTTTGTCCAGTACGTCAAAGGTCAGCTTGAAGCCGAACTCGGCCAAGCAACCGTCGGCGCTGGTGGACTTACCATCAAGACTACTCTCGACTGGCGAGCTCAGCAAATTGTTGACCAGGCGTTTGTCGACCTCTTCAACGGCCCTATGCCTCGCTCGGCCAACTTCGACAACGGCGCAGCCACCGTCATCGATGTCCCGACCGGCCAGATCCTCGCCATGCGTGGCAGTCGTGACTACGACTATCCTGGCTACGGCTCCGTCAACTCATCAGTCGCCTATCTACAGCCTGGTTCAAGTATCAAACCATTAGTTTTCTCTGCACTCTTCAAACAGCGTGACGGCGTTAACTACGGTGCCGGCTCCATCCTGTCCGATGAGCCACTGCCGCAAAGTGTCTATACGACCGGTGATGGCAAATCCGTCATGAACTTTGACAACAAATTCCGCGGCGCTATCCCGATTCGTTCCGGCCTTGCCGAATCACGCAACATCCCAGCTATCAAAGCAATGTACATCGCCGGACGCGATCTCACCCTCAACACTATCCATGATATAGGCGACAAATCCTACTGTACCAACGGCGCCAACCGCGAGGTCGGTCTCGCCGCGGCCATTGGTGGCTGTGAGGTCAAACAAGTTGAGCACACTGAGGCATTTGCCACAATCGCCCGCCTCGGAGTCTACAAATCACCCGCAACGGTGCTCGAAGTCAAAAACTCCGAAGGCCAAGTCATCAAGAAATGGAAAGATGAAGGCTCGCAGGTTATCGATCCACAAATCCCTTATATCATCGCCGACATCCTCAGTGATGATACTGCCCGCTCTCCATCCTATGGCCGCGGCGCATCCGGCCTCGTCGTACCTGGTGTCAAGACATTTACTAAGACTGGTACAAGTAACGCTGGCACCAAATCAAAAGACCTTTGGATGATGAGCACCAGCCCTCGTGTCGCGCTCGGCATGTGGGTCGGTAACCACGACACTCGTCCGATGAGCGACGCACTTAGTAGCCGTATCGGGCCGACAGTCAACAAGATTATGGGACCGCTCCACACCGACGTCTTCGCTAAAGATGGTTCGTGGAAAGCCGGTGATTGGTTCACGCAGCCCGCTGGTGTCCAGCGACTAACTGTCAGCGGACGAAGTGACCTGTTCCCATCGTGGTATAACAATTCTCAGTCCAACCCGACAGAAAAGATCACCTTTGACAAAGTCTCGAAGAAAAAAGCCACAGACTGTACCCCGGAGAGCGCCAAAGAGACCCTCGATGTCCAGAAATTCACCGATCCGATCACAAAGAAAGTACTATACATCTCACCAGCCGGCTACGACGCCAACGCTGATGACGACATCCACAAATGTGACGACGTGCAGCCATATGTCACGCTGATCACGCCCGGTTCGCCTAGCAACAAGAAAATTACCGCCAGTGTCTCACAAGGAACCCACTCAATACAGTCGGTCGTCTTCTCAGTCGGCGGCGAAGAAGTCGGCACCATGTCAGGCAACGGCAGCGGCAACTACGTCATGGACTACAACGGGCCAAAGTCTGGCACGATCACCGTCACTGTCACCGACAGCGCACTCTATACTGGATCGCTCAGCAACTCAAGCTGGTAGCTCGAGACTGAAATTCAATTAGCTATTTGCGAGATCAATCATCGTATCTTCACGACTTCGCTTCGGCTGATGATTTGTCCGAGTAGGCTTACGGCGATTGTTCGGGCGTGACGGAGTCGGAGATGGTGCTGCCACGACCGCTGGAGCCTTCGGTGATTGGCGAGCAGACTTGAGGCGTGCGAAAACCATTCGACCGGCTTCGGTTTGCAGTACACGTATCGTTTCGGCCTCGACGACCTGACCGATGGCACTTTTGGCCTGATCGATCACGACCATCGTACCATCATCGAGATAGCCCACACCCTGGTCTTTGTTTTGGCCCGCTGCGACGATAGCTACCGAGATCGTTTCGCCCGGTAGGTGCATCGGCCTCAGCGCGTGCGCTAACTCGTTGACATTGACGACGACGATCTGCTCAGTCTTTGCTACTTTGTTGAGGTTGTAATCAGTCGTACAAAGCCTGGCATTGAGCTTTTTCGCCAGGACGATCAGCTGCTCATCGACACCCTCAGGATGCGTGGCGCCATCATCGTAGTTCGTCACGGTGATATGTCGTATCTCCTGCAGTTCACTGATGACATCGAGGCCATAGCGTGCTCGTTCGCGCTTGTCATGATCGGCTCGATCGGCCATATATTGTAGCTCCCGTACGACACTTCTCGGGATGATGATCTCGCTCGACAGGAAGCCTGAGCGAGCGATGGCGACGATGCGGCCATCGATGAGAGCGCTGGTATCGCAGACGATTTTGGACAGCGGTACTCTACGCTGCTGGACGGCGGGTGCGATGGCGCGATACGTCAGATAGCTTGTCTCGACGGCGACAAGCGTCGCAATAATTTCTAAATAGGTCATGATTTCTCTTTCGTTTTAACAGTTAGATAGGTTTGGAGCACGGTCCGAAGGTCGCGGGCTGGTCGTATGAAAGCGTCACTCGGCTTCGTCTCGGGTGCTACCGCGTAGGTAAAACCGAGCTTCCGAGCCTCAGCGATACGTTTGATGCTGCCACTCGACGAGCGGATCTCACCACCCAGGCCGACTTCACCGTACACCACCGCTTCCTGGTCCATGGCGCGTCCGGCCGCCGCGCTGGCGATCGCCATGCAGACACCGAGATCGGCTGCTGGGTCACGTAGTTTGAGCCCGCCGACAACATTGACGAAGATGTCTTTGTCGCTGAGGTTTAGTTTGGTACGTTTTTCGAGGACGGCGACGAGTAGATTGAGCCTGTTGAGGTCAAAGCCGCTGGCGGTGCGTTTCGGATAGCCGAAGCTTGTCGGGTTGACGAGCGCCTGGATCTCGACCAGGAGCGACCGGTTGCCTTCCATGGTAGCGAGAATTATCGAACCGTCAGTGCTTGAACGTTCCGCAAGCAAACTGGCCGAAGGATTGTCGACGGGCACCAGTCCACGATCTTGCATCTCAAATATCGCGAGCTCTGCAGTGCTTCCATAGCGGTTTTTGATAGCGCGTACCATCTTGAACCCTCCATAGCGATCGCCCTCAAATTGCAATACGACATCAACGAGATGCTCCATGACTTTCGGTCCGGCGATACTGCCCTCTTTGGTGACGTGACCGACTAGCATGACCGCGGTGTGCGACCGTTTAGCCGCCTGGATGATCAGGTTAGTTGCATTCGTAATCTGACTGACGGTACCCGGTGCACTGGCGATCTCCGTCATCACCAGCGTCTGGATCGAGTCGACGATTACCAGCTGATAGTCACTACTGGCGATCGTCGCGGCGATGTCATCGGCGCTTGTCGTACTGACCAATGATAGCTGCGCTTCGGGCGAAGCACCGAGTCGATCGGCACGCAATTTTACCTGGCCCGCCGACTCCTCGCCAGTGATATACAGTACCTTGTCGCGGCGCGCGACGTTGGCACAGAGCTGAAGGAGCAGTGTGCTTTTGCCGATCCCAGGTTCACCAGCGACCAAGATCACCCCGCCCGACATCAAACCACCACCTAGGACAACATCAAGATCAGCGATGCCAGTAGATATCCGGTTTTTGACCGTATCGACTGCGACGTCTTGTAGCGATTCGACTTTCAGTTTCTGGCCAGCTGAGCGCTGGACGACGGCTTTGCCGGTCGCGATCGGCGCCGACTCGACGAGGCTATTCCATGCCCCACAGTTTTCACACCGCCCCGCCCATTTGCCGTAGGTCGCCCCGCATTGCTGGCACACGTATTGAGTCTTCGTCTTGATCATATCTCTATATAGTATAGCAAGTTACGCATTGCCGCCGCATCAACAGCGGCCGAGAAGCACGTTATAGTGACGGTGCTTCCGGTAGTGCAGTCGAATTGATACTCTTCTGAAGGCCTTCTGCGGTGGTGTTGAGTGCATCGAGTTCGGCTTTCTTTTGGTTATACAGATCGATCTGGCCGTTGATCGCGTCCCTATCCGCCTGGAGTCTCTCTTGGCGCGCGACAAGCCTATTACGCTCGACAGTAAACGCTGCCTGATCGGCGAATCCCCCGCCATCAGCCCGTCGGTTAAAGTTCGTGATATCTGCCTGAAGTGTTGCCAGAGCATTGGTATATGTTGACGAGGCGGTGGCGACTTGATCAGCAAGACTATTCATCTCTGCGACGAGCGATTGTTGCTTTTGCTCGATCTCATCGAAGACTTTTTCATACTTGCTGCTCAGCGCAACGACATCGCTCCGCTTTACAAAATACCGTGCATAATACGACTCCAGCTCAGACGATAACGAACCGATCTCCGTGCCGAGGATCGAGTGGAGTTCATTGAGGCGCTCACCCGGCTCAGTCTTGGCGTAGAGGTCAAGCCGGGCTTGAAGCTTTGGGTTGGTGATATGCTGGGTTTGCTGTTCGATGAGCGCATCGATACGCGCTCGTTCACCTACACTAAGTCGATCGTAGGCAGCATGGAGCATCTCATGTGCCGCTGTCACCTCGCGGATGCCATCCAGCCGAGCATCGGTGATATTAAAGATATATATCTGACGACTTGCATAGCAACCGAGCACAGCGGATTTCTCGACGAGCTGCTGACAGTGTTGGTTGAACGCCTCGCGGTCGTCGATCTTTGGATGTGAAGCATAAAAATAAAATGTGCCTTCATCAGTCATCGCCACTCTCTCGGTGATAGCCGCCACATCGGCCGTCGGTTTGTAATCCCAGACCGATAGCTGATCGACGACAAATTGCCGGTTCACCATCACCCAGACAGCAGCAGCAAGGAGCGCTAGTAGTATGAACAGCCTGACAAGGCTATGACGCGGTTTGGGCGACACGTGACTCCATTTCTTCGATAGCTGACACGATGATCTCACCTTTCTTCGCCTCGACGCGAACGATAGTGCCTTTTTCGTATTTCCCGGCGATCAGACCCTCAGCGATCGGATGCTCGATGTCGTTTTGCAGGACGCGACGCAGTGGCCGGACACCGTGATGCGCATTGTAGCCTTTGTCCATCAGGACTTTTTTGGCTTTCGAGGTCACAACGAGACCGATACCTTTGCGACTCAGGCGTTTTTGCAAATCAGCGACCTGCAGATCAAATATCTTGCTGACTTCACGGCGACTGAGCGCATGGAAGACGACGATATCATCAAACCGGTTGATCAGCTCAGGTCGCATCATGCCTTCGAGTGATTTACGAGCGGCGGCTTCGTTGCGACCGTGGACGACAGCGAGATCATCACGATCCTGGCGCGTCGCCGTGTCAAAGCCCATCTCCGCCTCGCGGTACATGGCTTCACTCCCGAGGTTGCTCGTCAAGATGACGATGGTATTGGTAAAGTCGACTTTGCGACCTTTGGCATCGGTCAGCGTGCCATCTTCGAGCAGCTGCAGTAGCAGCTGGAAGACGTCACGATGAGCTTTCTCGATCTCATCGAAGAGCACGACGCTATATGGCTGGCGGCGAATCTTGTCAGTCAGCTGTCCGCCATCTTCGTAGCCGACGTAGCCAGCTGGCGCACCGACCAGACGACTGGTGGTGTGATGCTCGCGAAATTCGCTCATATCGATCTTGATCAGAGCATCATCGCTGCCGAAGACTTCTCGCGCCAGCACCCGAGCCAGCTCCGTCTTGCCGACACCAGTCGGACCCATGAAGACAAATGAGCCGATCGGACGCGTCCCACTGGTGATACCACTCCGCGCACGGCGAATCGCTTGGGCGACTTTGGTGATCGCTTCGTGTTGGCCGATGATTGATTTGCCGAGATGCGTTTCGAGTTTCGACAGGAGTGACATCTCCGAGCGTTTCAGCTGTCGCACGGGGATGCCGGTCATCGTCGCGACGGCTTCGGCAATGATATCGCTCGTCAGACGTGATGCGGCAGACGATTTGGCAGCTGTCGTCAGCTCATCGAGCTTTTCGCGCAGTCGACTCATCCGCATCTTGTAGAGTGCGGCTCGCTCATAATCCTCGGCGGTGGCGGCTTCCTCCATCTTGTCTTCAAGGTGTCGAATCTCACGGTTGAGCTCACGGCTTTTTCCCGGTTTTTGGCCACTTTTGACGCGTACCAGCGCAGCCGCTTCGTCGATGACATCGAGTGCTTTATCGGGCATGTGACGCTCTGAAACGTAGCGATCGGCCATATAGACGGCATCCTCGACGACTTCGTCGCTCATGGTGACGCCGTGGTACGACTCGTAGTGACCGCGCAGGCCGCGGACAATGGCGACCGTGTCGGCATAGCTAGGCTCTGGCACCATAACAGACTGCAGACGTCGCTCGAGAGCGGCGTCTTTTTCGATGTGTTTGCGGTATTCGTCGAGCGTCGTGGCGCCGATCAGACGTACCTGACCACGAGCCAGGGCCGGCTTCAGCATATTGGCGGCATCCATACTGCCTTCGGCCGATCCAGCGCCGACGAGCAGGTGCATCTCGTCGATGAAAGCGATGGCGTTTTTGTCGGCTGCGAGTTCATCGATGACTTTTTTGAGGCGTTCTTCGAACTCTCCGCGGTATTTGGTACCAGCTACCATACCAGGCAGGTCGATCAAGATGATTCGTTTGTCACAGAGGTGCTCGGGCACTTCTTCGGCGGCAATTCGCTGCGCCAGGCCTTCGACGATGGCGGTCTTGCCGACACCCGGATCACCGATCAATATCGGATTGTTTTTCGTCCGGCGGCTCAGGATGGTGATCATCCGAGTGATCTGTTCATCGCGGCCAATGACTGGATCGAGCTTGCCCTCACGGGCCAGCGCCGTCAGGTCAGAGCCAAATTTACCGAGGGCTGGCTGGCGGCTGCGCTGCGTCTTGACATGGGGCGTGCCTTGAGCAGCCTCACCATCAGCGTGCTGTCGACTGAGATAGTTTTCGATATCGGCCAGTAGCTCATCGACATTGACATGCATATCGCGCAGTAGCACCGTCGCGCGGGCGTTTTTCTGACTGAGGATACTGAAGAGGATGTGCTCCGTACCACAGTAATCCTGGCGAAATTCCTGAGCGACATCCCAGCTCATGCGAAGTGTGAGCTTGGCAGTCTCACTGAGGCCCTTGGCCCCGACGCTGACGACCAGCGCCCGCGGCGTGAGGTTGAGCGATGCCTGCGCTCGCTCGAGTGTCACCCCAGCATCGGCGAGGAGTTTGGCGCCGACCGATGTCTCTTGCGCCAGCACGCCGAGCAGCAAATGCTCAGTGCCGATATATGAGCTACCGAGGCTCCGCGCCGTCAGCTCGGCATGCTGCAAGCTACCGCGCGCATTGTCGGTCAGATGGTCGATAAAATCTGCGAAATTTTCTGGCACTATACTATCCCCTCTTCGAGCTTTTGGCCATTTATCCGTCGCATGCTCGTTACATCACCCAGTATACCAAAACTAGCACTCGTCATGCAAGAGTGCTAAATTGGATTTGTATGTATTGACATTTCGTCTGTTTAGTGGTATTATTGTACTGATCTTTTCGACTCGAGGGCGCGACCTGATCGCACATCCATCCATTCATCCATCCTACTCCCTCAACGCTAGGAGACGATTTCCATGACACAGTTCAAGTTCCCAGCTGCTCACCCACCGGTCATCACGATCTTGGAGGAGTTGTGCATCGCCACCTTGTCTTGTAACTACAAGCTCAACGGTGGCGATAGTGACTACAAGCTTTACACCAACCGACGATTCGGTCCTATCCCCCCCGAGGGTGACTTGACCGGACTCGTATCGCAGGTTGTGACGCTGGCACGTGTGGCCAACAGTGGTGTTGAATCCATCACCGTGAGACCGCTCGAGATAGTCCTGGTGGTCACCCGCGCTTCGGAGGGAACCGGTGGGGAGCTACTACGCAGGGCCGCCCTGCTCGCCGGCCTCGGCCGCGTCCAGGTCAAGTAGTACTGCGTGAAGCGACGGGGTCTCGATCCCGAGACTCCGTCGCTCGCAGCTCCAAGATGAATGGATGGAATTTACTTTCATAGCTGCGTAGCTATGCTGACGAGTCCAAAAGGACGAAAAGTATAACGAAAACTCCCGCAACACTGCGGGAGTTTTACTAGTTTGTGATTTCTCTAAGATCCAAGATCTAAGCTCTAAAATCTACTACTCCTTCACCTCTTCCCCACTCTCCTCAATAGCACTAAACAAGTCATCCTCGATGTTTTTGCGAGGTTTCTTGTCGGCTTTTGGCGTGGCGACGGCGACTGGTGCGGCGCTACCAGCTGGCGTGATGTCGAGCTCGTAGCCAGTTAGTTTGCTCGCCAGGCGGACGTTTTGGCCACCGCGACCGATGGCGATCGACTGTTGGTCTTCGTTGACGTAGACTTTGGCACGCTTGTCTTTGGAATTTTCGTCGATCTCGATCTTGACGATCTCAGCAGGGCTGAGGGCGTTGGCGATAAAGTTCTTGGTGTCGGCATCGTAGGTGATGATGTCGATTTTTTCCTGCTCTCCGATCTCGTTCATAACGGCATTCACACGAGTACCGTGGCCACCGACGAAGGTACCGACCGGGTCGACACCAGGTACAGTGCTCGCAACCGCTAGTTTGGTACGTTTGCCAGCTTCGCGGGCGATGGCTTTGATCTCGACAGCACCGGTCTCCATCTCAGGGACTTCCTGGCGGAAGAGATACTCGACGAAAGCTTCGTTGGCACGGGTCAGGATAAGCTGTGGGCCGCGGTTGTCACGTTCGACGTCTTTGAGGTAGACCTTGATGCGGCTTCCGATGCCGTAGTATTCACCGGGGATTTGCTCGCTCTGCGGCAAGATACCGACTGTCTTGCCCATCTCGACACGCACGACACGTGGCTCGACGCGCTGGACGGTACCGGCCAGCACGGTGCCGATCTTGTCGGCGAATTCTTCCATGACGACTTCACGCTCAGCTTCGCGGAGCTTCTGCAAGACGACTTGTTTGGCAGTCTGAGCGGCCACGCGACCAAAGGCTGTCGCTTCGTGCTTCTCCTCGACGACATCGCCGACTTTGGCGCCTTTTTTGACCTTCTGGGCGTCAGCTTCGGTCAGCTCAGTCGCTGGGTTTTCGACTTCTTCGACGACTTGGTACATGACGTAGACAGTCGCGGTACCTTTGACGGTGTTGAGCTCGGCACGCACGTCTTGGTCGCGGTCGCCATTGTCACGGCGCCATGCAGCAGCGATCGCCTGCTGGACCACGTCCATGACGGTCTCCTCGGGGAGGTTTTTTTCCTCAGCAATCGTAGTGATAGCCAGGACTAATTGTTTGACATTGAGATCTTCCATATGATTTCCTTTCATTTTTCATCAAAAAACCCGACCTGCCGGCCGGATCTGTACAAGTGCTACTATACACCTACCCGACATAAAGCGCAAGCTGCTACAATATATCTATCTATGACACAAACACTACGACTCTACGAATACTTTTTACCAAAACACTACGATCTGACACTCACTATCGAGCGTGAGGCGCGGCGCTTTCATGGCCGCGTCGTGATCACCGGCCACAAGCCGCACGCGGTGCATCCGATCATGGTGCACGCCAAAGATCTGACGATCCAAGCTGCGATGATCGGCGACACACTCGTGCCGACCACGCCACTGCGTCACGATGCCGTGCAGATCGGTGATGGCCTGCCAGCTGGCGACTACGATGTGACGCTGGAATTTAGCGGCACGATCACTGACCCGATGCACGGACTCTACCCCTGCTACTACGAGCGGGACGGCGAGAAGCACGAGCTGCTCGCGACGCAGTTTGAGTCACATCACGCCCGCGAAGTCTTCCCTTGTATCGATGAGCCCGAAGCCAAGGCGACGTTTGATCTGACGCTGGAGACGGAAGCCGATGTAACAGTCCTGTCGAATACGCCAGAGAAGAAGATGGATGAAGGGAGAAGGACGAAGGAAGAGGGTACCAAGATGACGCAGTTCGGAACGACGCCGCGGATGAGTACCTACTTGCTGGCATTTGTGGTCGGCGAACTGCACAAGACCACCGCCACGAGTCAGAATGGGACGGAAGTATCAGTGTACTCCACCCTATCCCAGGCGAAATCATCGCATCAGTTTGCCCTCGATGAAGCCGTCGCCCTGATCGATCACTACGAAGCGTATTTCGGCGTACCCTACCCACTGAGCAAGTGCGACCACGTCGCCCTGCCGGATTTCTCGGCGCTCGCTATGGAAAACTGGGGTCTCATCACCTACCGCGAAGGCTACCTGCTCGCCGAGGACAATACGCCTGTCGACCAAAAGCGCTCTATCGCAACCGTCATCGCCCACGAGCTCGCTCACCAATGGTTCGGCAACCTCGTCACCATGCGCTGGTGGGATGACCTCTGGCTCAACGAAAGCTTTGCAAATGTCATGGAGTACATGTCGCTCGACGCCCTGCACCCCGACTGGAACGTCTGGGATGATTTTGCCGCCAAAGAGTCGACGATGGCACTCGGCCGCGACCAATACGGCTCGATCCAGCCGGTCGCCTACCACGTGAAGACACCTGACGATATCGCCGCTGTCTTCGACAAAGCGATCTTGTACTGCAAAGGCAGCCGCCTGATCCGCATGACGATCGCCTACATCGGCGAAGAGGCATTTCGCGCCGCGCTCAAGCAGTATTTCACCGACTTTGCCTACGGCAACACCGAGGGGCACGATCTCTGGCGCGCCATGCACGCCGCCAGCGGCAAACATATCGAAGCCCTGATGGAACATTGGCTACGCCATAGCGGCCTCCCCGTCGTCACCGTGACATCAGACGGCGACAGCTTCGCCGTATCGCAGCATCGACTCTCTGTCGGACATGAGGCCGAGGGCACTCACTGGCCGATCCCGCTGGCAGCCGCCGATGACCATTTCCCAAGTCTCCTCCACGACCACGCCGCGCACGATATCGCCGCAGACTCGCCGCAGCTCAATGTGACTGGCGTCAGCCATTTCGTCACGAATTATGATGACGCTGCGTGGTCGCAGATGCTCGATCTGCTTGATACTGGCAGACTGAGCGCCGTCGAGCGCGGGCTGCTACTCTATGAAGCCTACTTACTCGCCCAGAGCGGCCACACCAGTTCGGAGCGACTGCTCGATCTGCTACCACACTACGCACACGAAGAGTCGAGCGCCGTCTGGCTGATCATCAGCTACGTCATCGCCGCACTTTCGATTACGGCTGAGAGTATCGTGACCCGCCCAGAGTTCGATACCTACGTGCAGACACTACTCGCGCCAGCATCAACCACATACAACCTCGCTGCTGCAGCTAGTGACGACACAGCACGGAAGACCCAGGGTATCATCAGTGAACTACTCATCAGCTACGGCCACGCCGCATCAGTCTCTGCCGCGCTCGATCAATTCCGCCAGGCCGATGACCTCAGCGATCTCGCCGGCGACCTACAGCCCGCAGTCTATGGTGCAGTGGCGGCGCATGGCACCAAAAAAGACATTATCCGCCTGATTCACCTCCATAGCACGACCCGCGACGCCCATCAGCGCGACATCATCTCGCGGGCACTTGCAACAAGTCGCGATATGACATCACTCGGCATCTGGATCAATGCCCTCAGCGACTCCGAGTCGGTTAAGCTCCAAGACCTACCGTTGTGGTTTTATTACCTGATGCGCAACCCCGTCTCGCGCGAGGCTACCTGGCAATGGCTGCATGATAACTGGCCGTGGCTGCTCGAGAATTTTGGCAATGGTCACGCCCTCGAGAAGATGCCGATGTATGCCGCCAAGACGCTGCACGGTGACGAGTGGCTGAGACGCTACCGCGAGTTTTTTGACACGCATGATGACCCGACCATCCGACGCGCCGTCCGCGTCGGTATCGACGAGATCACGGCTCGCACTGCCTGGATCGATCGCGACCACAAAGTCATCAGCGCTCAGATACGTGAGCACTAGGATACGGTATACTGGGTAGCAATGAAGACAAGCACCACCCCATCCAGTCAGTTCGACGAATCTGTGCGTCCTTCTGACGATTATTTCGGCTATATCAACAACCCGTGGCTCGCAGCCAATCCTATCCCGCCAAGTGAAAGCACCTGGGGATCATTCTACGTGCTTCGCGATCAGTCATGGGCAGTACTTCACGAGATAGTCCAAGAGTTCGACCGCGCCAAACTCTCCGAGCTCAGCCACGATCAGCGACTACTCAAGACGTTTTTTGGTACGGCGATGCATTTTGAGAGCTACCGTGCTGCGCACCTATCGTGGCTCGACGAGCAACTCCAGCAGATATATACCATCACATCACCGCGTGAGCTAGCACACTATCTCGGCACGGCGCATCGCCACAATATCAATGCTTGGTGGAGCTGCTACGTCGATATCGATGACAAAGATAGTCGCATGCAGACACTTCGGCTCCATCAAGATGGCCTGACGCTGCCAAACCGCGATTATTATCTCGATGAGGATGACAAAATGGCGGCAATCCGCGAAGCCTACCAGGTATACTACGAGACAATTCATCGCCATCTCAGCGCGCACGTTCAGCCCGACTGGACCACGACCTACGATATCGAGAAGACACTGGCCGCCGCCTCATGGCGCGATAGCGAGCTCCGCGACATCCACCGCGCGTACAACCCGATGACCATCGCCGAGCTACAAACTCGCTATTCGTCGTTTGACTGGACCGCTTACTTCGACGGACTCGGCTGGCAGCAACCCAGCGACCATCTCATCATCAGCCAGCCTGATGTCATCGAGTACGCCGTGCGCGAGCTCCACGATCGTCCGCTCAGCGAGATCCAGTCCTACCTCGCCTGGCGGCTGATCGGTAGCGTCGTCAGCTGGATCGATGAAGATTGCGCTCGGGCCGCATTTGATTTCTTTGGTACTGAGATCAACGGCACCACCGAGCAAAAACCACTCTGGAAACGCGCCGTCATGCAAGCTGACGGCAGCATCATCGGCGAAGCGCTCGGCCGCGAATACGCGACTCGCCATTTCCCTGAGTCATCACGCCAGGCTGTGCTGGATATCGTCGAAGCGATCCGCCGCGCCTATCACGCTCGTATCGACCAGCTCACCTGGATGGGCGACGCCACCAAGCAGCGCGCTCACACCAAACTCGACAATATCACGGTACTTATCGGCTATCCAACCGTCTGGAAAGACTTATCTTCACTCCAGTTCGTCAGCGACAACCACCTCGAGAATATGTTTACCGCGCGCGCCTTTCGGACTGACCTGGAGCTCGTAAAAGTCGGCCAGCCGCCCGCCGACGAGCAGTGGGAGATGAACGCTCACACCGTCAATGCCTACCACCACCCAAATCGCCTCGAGATCGTCTTTCCGGCTGCCATCTTGCAGCCACCGTTTTACAACCCCGCAGCGAGCTATGCGGCCAATCTCGGCGGTATCGGCGCAGTGATCGGGCACGAATTTACGCATGGCTTCGACGATCAAGGCGCTGACTTCGACGAAAGTGGCAATACCAACCGCTGGCAAACCTCAGACGAACGAGCCGCCTTCGACGCCCTGGCCGCCAATATCGTTGAGCTTGCCGATGCTTTCGAGACAGTACCCGGCACCTTCCTGCAGGGTCAACTCATCCTGGGTGAATCGATCGCTGATGTCGGTGGCCTGCAGCTCGCCGTCACCGCACTGCAAGACACGACGAATAAGGCTGCATTAGCCACTGAGCTACCACACCTCTTCGAGAACTTTGCCCGTGCCGAATGCGCCCACGCCACGCCAGAGCGCCTGATCGAGCTGGCCAAAGTCGACCCACACCCGCCGAGCCGCTTCCGTGTCAACTGCGTCGTGAATCACATCGATGACTTTTATGACACGTACGACGTCACGAAAGATGATGGCTTGTATTTGCCGCCAGAGAAGCGCGCCAAGATCTGGTAAAAATTCTCACGTCAC
>Ga0075163_10000836_pt1 | contig 40853 bp, 39 predicted proteins | sample JI1023141ADNA_FD_71478 | JGI IMG/M metagenome (GOLD analysis project Ga0075163, IMG submission 71478) | Wastewater effluent complex algal communities from Wisconsin, to seasonally profile nutrient transformation and Carbon sequestration -... | ecosystem: Engineered > WWTP > Effluent > Algae...
ACCGGGAGACCCTTGATTTCCTTGAGGTCCAACAGATCCTGTGACGCCAGGAGATCCTTGCACGCCTTGAGGACCAATCGATCCCGTGACTCCAGGAGATCCTTGATTGCCTTGAGGACCGATATTACCAGTTGCTCCAATAGAGCCAGTGGGTCCAGGAGAGCCTTGTTGACCTTGAATTCCAGGGCTACCTTGAGTTCCTAAAGCACCTTGAACTCCTGTAACACCCGGAGATCCTTGGTTTCCCTGTGGACCAATAGATCCTGTTGGTCCCTGGGTTCCTGTAACACCCGGTGAACCTTGATTGCCTTGAGGACCTATTGAACCAGTTAAACCTGGACTACCTTGCGTGCCTAAAGCTCCTTGAACTCCAGTTACACCAGGAGAACCTTGGTTTCCTTGAATGCCTTGGAATCCGGTTACTCCGGGGGATCCTTGAGTACCTTGCGGTCCAATTGAACCAGTTAAACCAGGAGAGCCTTGATCTCCCTGTGGACCAATAGATCCGGTTGGACCCTGAGAACCTGTAACTCCTGGTGACCCTTGAACTCCTTGAATTCCTGGGCTGCCTTGTGTACCTAATGCCCCCTGAACTCCTGTAACACCAGGTGATCCCTGATTACCTTGAGGACCTGTTACACCAGGAGATCCTTGATTTCCTTGAGGACCAATAGATCCCGTAGCTCCAATAGAACCAGTGGGACCTTGAATTCCAGGTGAACCCTGAGTTCCTAGTGCTCCTTGAGATCCGGTTGTTCCGGGGGATCCCTGATTTCCTTGAGGTCCAATACTTCCAGTAGGACCCTGCGATCCTGTGATTCCAGGAGATCCTTGAATCCCTTGAGAGCCAGTTGGACCTTGTGTTCCTGTAACACCAGGCGATCCCTGATTACCTTGAGGACCTATTGATCCTGTAACGCCCGGCGAGCCTTGATCTCCTTGAGGACCGATCGATCCCGTGACTCCGGGAGATCCTTGTGCACCTTGAGGTCCAGTTACACCTGGACTGCCCTGGCTTCCTATTAATCCGGGAGATCCTTGAATTCCTTGTGCTCCAGTAACTCCTGGCGATCCTTGTTCGCCAGCCGGACCAGTTATTCCAAGACTTGAACCCGGAGAGCCTTGCGGACCAATTGAACCCGTTGGACCTTGAGCTCCTGGCGAACCTTGTGTTCCTTGATTTCCTTGAACGCCAGTAGTACCAGGAGATCCTTGAACTCCTTGTGGACCAATTAATCCAGGCGAGCCTTGGGTACCTAATGCGCCCTGAGCCCCTGTAACTCCAGGTGAACCCTGAATACCCTGATTACCTTGAGGTCCAACAGAACCAGTAATGCCAGGAGATCCTTGAGGTCCAACAGATCCTGTGACGCCAGGAGATCCTTGCGCACCTATTGATCCAGTAACCCCAGGAGATCCTTGAACTCCTTGTGGACCTTGAGAACCAGTAATTCCTGGACTGCCTTGTAAACCAGGAGAACCTTGAATTCCAGGAACTCCTGTTGTTCCCGGAGATCCTTGATTTCCTTGAAGACCTGGCGAGCCCTGATTGCCCTGAGGACCAATACTTCCAGTTAATCCAGGAGAACCTTGAGCGCCTTGGCTTCCAGTAACTCCCGGAGAGCCTTGATTGCCTTGAGCGCCAGTTGCTCCAACAGATCCAGTAATTCCTGGGGAACCTTGAGCACCAGGAGATCCTTGGGAGCCTTGAATACCAGGAGAACCTTGGTTTCCTTGAGGACCTAAAGATCCTGTTAAACCAGGAGATCCTTGAGGACCAATTACACCGGTAGACCCTTGAGTTCCGGTAACTCCGGGAGCTCCGGGAGCTCCTTGGGGACCAGTAGCTCCTGGCGATCCTTGTGCTCCCTGAGGTCCGGTTGGACCTGGTGGACCCATTGAGCCCGAAGCTGAAAGTTGCTCCCCTTTAAAAGTCCGGAAATCGTATTCGTTAGCCTGATCTAATCGTTTATTGAATCCGTAGATACAGGTAATTAAAGATGGCTGACCTAGTTCCCAAGCATAAGGAGTAGAAGTTGTTGCGTAATTAGTTCCTCTAGGAGCAGAGTAAAATAATACTTCTACGCTATTAGGAGAGGTGCTGGATCCGGCTCTAGTAACACCATAGATTTTCTCTCCGGTATGTGGACCAGTAGAGACCTCCATTTCGTTATCTGTAGCAGAATTAGCAATTTCTACATAACAAGAACGAAAATCTCCAACATAGGGAGCAACATCAAAACAAGGAACTCCGACTCGACTACTGACTGATGAGTGGGGATACAGTCCAACGCCAGACAAAGTAATAAATGTATCGGATGTGTTTACCGGATTTTGATAGGCAAAAACATTAACAATAAGTCCGCGGGCATCGGTGGTCTTTCCTGCGATATTGGCTAAACTAGCAGAAACATTACTGGCTGTAGCATCCGGACGGGTATAAAGAGGGATAGGCTGTTCATAACCAACACCTTTGATAGCGGCTCGATCCGTTCTTTCAAAATTGATATCATCAGCTAAAGTATAAGGCTCTCGTTCATCCCAGCTAATAGAACCGTTGTTGGCGTCGGGCGCACTGCCAGAAACATTAACAACAGAAACCTGAGTGGCAAAGTGAACTTCGTGAATAACAAATTCACCATTGTTTCCGCTCGAGGCGGCTCCAGACAGTGTAAGATATCGACCTACTGAGAGGTCTGTCATTCCAGACAGTCCACCAACGGTAATTAAAGAATCGTTGACTCCAAGTACACTGGCTCCCGAACCTTGTTGAACTAAAGAGCCAAGAGAATCAACTTCGTCAGAAAGAGTCTTAGAAGAATCTTTGACAATCGTCCCTTGGACGTCTAGCTCCGGACTTGCGGATGTTAGGCGAATCATTTCACCTCTATACCAGAAATTTAAAGAAAATTAGAGAAGTCGTTCAGAAACGTAGTCTGCTAGTAAAGAGCTATACTCATTTGGAATTACTGAAAGCAATCTAACCGTGTCATAGCCATCTCCTAAGGTTGACTCCATGACTTCATAGTCCGTTTCAGGTTCCATAATTCTACCATTGTGTTTTACAATAATGGTAAAGTCAGACCCTTTAAATTCACCATTGATGAAAACATGAGGGGTGGAAAACATTCGATTAACAGAGTTCTTTGCTCCCATTAATTGAATGTTTTGGTGGAAATCTATTGGTAAAGAGCCGCCAATATCAATATCAGGATCTAACTGAGCTGTTCCAATTGAAAGACCTAGATCCACTCCAGCAGCCTGTAAGAAAGCTTTTTGGTCCATATTGAACTGAAGCATATTGAGATCTGAATGAGTTATTACAAGCTCTTCTTGTTTTATCTTAATGTTGAGCTCACCTTTCATTAAAGATTCAACAATGTCAGCTTCAGAAACACCTGGAACCGTAATCAGATTATAGCTTTGACCATAAGGTATTGGAATTTGAAAAATCTTGATTGTCCTGTAATCATTTGAAGTATTTTTAACAACGAAATGGTTAAAGACATTGGGATTTAAATTGTCAAAGAATCCGACATTAGTCATTCTGCTTTATCTACAATTTGTATTGTAATGGTTCGAGTAAGAGAGTTTTCGCCCTCATTTCTCTTTAATCCAGCAAAAATTGCTTGAGCTAAGCCGTCTGAAACATCACCAGTTTTAATATTGATGCTTGGTTGGGCTGCTGCGGCAGCGGGTAGATTGATTATCTGAGGTTTCGGAATCTCGATAGGAGCCGGTGGTTGGGGCACATAGGCTACCGTTGGCATCGATGGCTGAACTTCTGGTTTCTTGATGAAGTGACTTACCATGCTCTTCTTTAAAAGAGTTTCATCCTTTTTTAGAATGATATCTTTGATTTCAGCAGCTGTCGAATTTTTTAGAGTTTCAGGCGTGATCCGGTATCTCATGTAAAGAATTTGAGAAAGATAATCTAGCTTTGGTTTAAAAGCATTGATTTCTTCGGAAGCAAAAACGTTCTTTAACTGATCATGAAGTTGACGAGCGTAAGAGTTATGATAGTCAGGTGTCCCGCCGTATTCTTCAGAAATTTGATTAAGAGGTTCGACCAAAATAGCTAAAGACTTCAGCTTCTCTTCTTCATCAGGATGAAGATGTGGCTCAGAGCGTTGATAGAATTGAAGATTAGAACGAGGATTTCGCTCTGTTTCTTGATTGATTCGACGAGTATCGAATGCCAATTTCTTGAATTGAGTTGTCTCAATTGAATAAGAAAGCTTGGTTGGGGTAGCTCCTGACTCCACGGAATTACAAAAATCCCGAGCCATCAATTGGAGAATCGTGCTTTTTTGGCGTGAATTTAGGGTCATCAGGTTGCTCTCAGCCGATATATCAGAAGATGCGTTGCTGTTGGGTTTCGAGGCGGTTACCCCCTGAAAGATACCTTTAAGAACGAAAGAGTTTAATTTATGCCTACATTTACTTCCGAATTAGAAATTTACAATTTCAAATATCATAACTGTCAAGTTTACCGAAATGCTTCTCAAGAGCCTCATCGATTAGATGGTCCAGCAGTTATTGGAGATGAAGGGGTAGCTTGGTATGCCAGTGGGCAACTTCATCGAAATAATTTCCCAGCAGTAGAAAAGATAGATGGAACCCAGATGTTCTTTCGTTATGGTAAATTAGACCGAAAAGATGGTCCAGCAGTCATTTACCCTAACGGAGATCAGGAGTTCTGGGATGCCGGGGCTTTTGTCAAAATAGTAAAAAAGCCAGTAGAATACAAGGAGACCTCGGTTCCTGGGAAAACTGAAGAGATTACTTTTGGTCGAATCAAAGCAACTTTTAATCACGAAAATGGAAGGACTTACGTAGAACTTCCAGATGGAACCAAGGAATATAGCCGACATGGATTACTTCATCGGGAAAGTGGTCCAGCGGTTGAGAAACGTAATGGAGAGTTCGGTTGGTACATTGATGGAAGACCTCATCGAGATGATGGGGTAGCGGTTAAAAAAGAAGGCAGAGAATACTATTATTTCCATGGAATGGTTCATCGAGAAGGTGGACCAGCGATTATTGGTAAAGACGAAGAGTGTTGGATGGAGTTTAACAAAATCCATCGAATTGGTGGTCCCGCTTTAAAATCTTCGAGCGTTGAGATCTGGATGGAAAGAGGTATGTATCATCGGGATTCAGGTCCAGCTGTTATCTCCGGTAACCGAAAAGAATACTGGGTGCGAGATAAACGGCATCGTACGGATGGTCCCGCTATCGAAGATGGGGAGCTGAAAGAATTCTGGCTCGATGGAGTTCACAAAACCGAAGCAGAATTTAACAAACTGACGGGTCGAGATAAAGTAATCAATAAGACGGGTTCTGACGTATTGACCCGTGTAATGGTTGGGCAAGCCACCAAGTTGTTGCAGAATAAGATGTATCCCAAATCGATGGAGGGAACGGCTGCCAATTTGATTAACTGGACTCTTGGAATGACTTTGAACCAGGTATCGGATAACTCTATGGTTCAGAAAATCGGTAAAGAATTAAGAGTTCAAGCTCAGGAAGATTATCTAGGAGGAATCTTTGAAGAACTTAAGAAGGCTTTAAAGAACGTTGAGTTGCCGGAGCCAATGAAGGCGAGCAAGCCCGTTGAAATTGAAGAATTAGAAATTATTGAGGAAAAGGTAGAAGTTGACGCGTATAGAAACTAAAGGAGATACCGTTTGGGATAGTATGGGCGAGTATTTGGCTTATTGTGATGATGATAGAGGAACAGGATATCTTAAACTTGATAATTCTAATTACTTCATGTTAAAAGCCGAAGGAGTCAGGTTTCAAGATTCCAGTATTACTAACGCAAACTTTGGATACGCCAATCTTAAGGGAGCCAATCTTTCTCGGGCTAAGGTTCTCGGTTCCAATTTTAGTGGAGCCAATTTAGAAAATGCCGAACTAGAAGCAACAGATTTTCAAGGAAGCGATCTTAGAAACGCCAATTTCAAAGGAGCCGATCTTTGGGCTGCCAATCTTAAGAACGCATTTCTCGATAGGGCTATCATGCCCGACGGTAGAACCATTGAAGAATGGGAGAAAGACCCGTTAAAAGGTATATTCGGTGAAGGGTTGTGCAAAATTGATGGAGATCCGGATGGATACTGCGACACCAGGGCGCTAGCTAACGAGGCTTGGAATGTTTCTTCGTGGAATGGTGGACCGCTCCAAGTACTATCTGGTTTCGAAAAGTTCGATGATTGGATAGCTGATATTAGTCGTAACTTCTCTTCAGAAAAAACTGTACAGATCACGAACAATATAAGTGCTTTCTTAGCGCTCAAAGCCGCTTATAGATTGAACAATCTTCCTTCTTTTGAATCTAAATTGATAGTTATTGCTGGTGATAACCCCGATCAACTTAAGCTTGGATTTGATATCGAAGAAAAAATTGGAATTGGAAAAGTTGTTGATGATATCTTAAAATGGGGAACAAAAGAGCCTTGTCCTTATAGCTTTAAAAGCAGCAATCTTCCTTTTGAAGCCGAGATTCGTGATGGTCGTTACTATTACATTAACGATGTTCTCTGGAACAAAGAAGAGTGGCTCTTCATGTTTTGGCTTCGAATTACCTCATTTTATACAGAAAAGAAGCCGGAAAGCTTCGGAAAATGGAAAGAAGAGGCGCTAGCTTGCCTAGGTGGCATTCCAGTAGAACATTTTGCCGGATTACACAACGATATCAGCTCTCTTAATATCAGTAGCTCCTTACTTCCATTGATGGAAAAAGTAGTGAAATTGATTATGAAAGATGGTCTAGATCCTAAATTAATCGATCTCATTAAAAAAATCAAGGATTGTCAATTTTATTGTCAGGAACTCAAAGGAGATAAGAAGGAGTGGCATCAGTATAATCCTTGGAACGTTAGTTTTATCAACAAAACTATTAACGGAAAACAATTTTCTCAAGATGACTTTAACCGTCAAATGTGGGAGTTTTGGGGATGGCTAGCTCCGAAATCTAAGATTAAAGGTAAAGACCTAGAAACTTGGAGAAACGAATTACATAAATTAACGGGAGATGAAGGTTCTTCTATTGATATTCTATCTATCAAAGATAATGAAAGTTATCAAAAATGCCTTAACAGAGTAATTGAGTGGGTTTGTTGCGGAAACAATCGAGAGCTTGCCCTTCAAGTTTGGCGAGAGCTTCGAAGTTTTCCGGAAATCTTTGCTGCTCATAAAGACGTTAGCAAGCGTGAGTCCTATAAAAAACTAGGAACTCTAATTAGCGCCAACGTAATTTGGGCTATGAAGCGCAACCCTGGCTATGTTAATGTATTTTCAGATCCTTCTTATGGCAAATTTGAAGACTTCTTTAAAAACAAGAAGATTGATCCTAAATTTTTTCAAGTTTCATCTTTTCGTAACATAGAACAAATGAACAGAGTTTTGGTTTGGGCTGATACCAAGCCGGATCTTTTTCATGATATGTGTTACCAAATGGCTTCCTTCTTCGCCAGAAAGGAGATTGTTACTGAGGATTTTACCGAACTTAACCAGGCTATCCTAACCCTAATTGTTCCGCCCATTACCGAAAGAACCAAAGAGATCGAGGCGCAAGCCGTTAAGAAAGGTCTTTCCTGGGCTTATCAGGAGCTTCTAGCTCTGTATGATGAGGCATTAGATTATCCGTTAGAAAGAGGAATGCTAGAGAAACTATTGACATTGTTATATGGAAGCATGGACGAGTTTAAGAATTTCAATGTTTTGGAGAAGTTCAAAACTATGATTTTCAAACTTACCAAACGTCTTAATACTGATTCTCAAACCTATCCTACCCTATTTAAAATCAATCAAAAGCTAGAAGACTTCTTTTATCAAGACATTAATGACGTTATTACTCAAGAGAGCCGCCGATTAAGCAAGGATCTTCTTCTTCCCCACAACATTCTTTTCAATGGTTCCAATCTCAAGAAGCTCTATGAAACTGAAATTCAGGCTGATAAAGCGGCTAATCAGTATGTTGAAGGTATAACTGAGCTTACGATTCTTCAGAATTTTGCGGAAACTGAGGCTCAAACCACTCCAACCGATACCTTGGCTTATCTTGAGCAACTACTTCAGATGGTAAATGCTAGACTGAAAACCCATAAAGATAGCCAGAGTCTGAGCGTTTTATCCAAAGAGATTGCTGACAATCTAGAGAAGTTTAAAATCATCTCGTTCGCTTACGTTTCTAAATCAAGGGACGAAGAAATCGAAATTCGTCTTAATATGATTTTAGATATTCTGATGGAACCCGAAAAGGAGATTTCGGATGCTACTTACCGAGCGCTTCATCAGTTAGTTAAAACCCATCAAGACAATGCAAATCTGGCTCACATTTGTCAGAAATTGCTAGAGAAACTGCCAGCGGAGCCCGAGGTATCGAAACCTTCGGTTGTTTCGAAGGTGGCAACTCGCATTGCAACCAGCAAAATCAGCAACATAATTGCTCAACGCCTCTATCCAAACGCTTCGCCCATGGTTAAATCGATGCTCGACATGGCAGCTGGCGCTGCGCTCGGCACCAGCGACAACCAAACGGTTCAGGCGATTGCCAAAGAATTACGCGTATCTTCGACTGTTTCAGTGTTCTCGGACTTGTTGAATCATGTCTCGGGTCATCTGAAGGAGATTGACTTAAAGGTTCCGGAAGAAAAGGAAGTTGTGAAAGATGAGCAAGATCGAATTATTGAAGTCGTTCAAACCCAAGGTGAATCCTTCCTTCAAGGGTAAAGGGTATTTTTTCGAGTACCAGTATAATCACGGCTATCGTAAAACAGTTTTTGTCAAATATCTAGATTCAATTGAAACAATTATTCAACTGAATCTAGATAAGTATATTCGGTTTGGTTCTTTGATCCAAGGAAGCGTTGTTTACCCAAATCAAGAAGAATTAAATAAGTGTGTTGATAACTTAGTTAAAAATACCATTAGGGACATTAAATCTAGACTAGTGTATTTTGTAGAGGGATATCGTTCCGTTATTGGAGAGATTCCTCCTGGGTTTGAACTATGTCCAAAGGAAAATGGTTGTGAGAAAGCTGATTATGGAATGGATGAAATCTGGTATCATGTAACCATTCCAGATGAAACCTTGATAGAGATGGCTGACGAAGAAGTTTATTTTAACGATTTGGCTATCAGTTCTGTGAATTATTCAGAACTTCCTGTTTCCTCCGGATCATTACCTCTTTGGTATGTTGACGGTGGTGTCATTTCTGAATGGGAAAATAGAGCTATCGATGAAGTAGATTTCTTCATTGAGGGCAAAGAAATAGAAATTCCAAGTAAATGGAACGACTTAGTAGAAAAATACGAGAAAGATCAAGAGGCAAAACGTAGCGTTCAAAATGATGATAGCGCTAAGCGAGAGAGAGAAAGGCATGAAGAGGATACAAAACGTCTTCAGAATTTCTTGAAGAAATGCGGGGTGATAAAGTGAGCCCGGCAGAAGTTAGAAAATTACTTCAATATTACGACGCCAAAGAGATTAGTGATGGAGAATTTGAAAGTGCTATAGAGGATGCAGTTCTAGATCCTATCTGGAAAGCAATCGAAGAGCATGGAGAAATTATTACATTAGGGTCTTGTTGCTGCGCATCTCACCCTCCGGAAAGAAATATGAAGGTTGAAATAACCATTCAGGCTCATGGATTTACCATTAAGAAAATCGATTAATCTCGATATGTTCCTAGCCAACGATCTGGGCGCGTTGAGGTAACTCCAAAATTAGAATTGCTCCATTTTTGATGGTGGCTCTGGTGATGTGAGCGAAAGCTTACCAACCAGAGCTTTTCGCTTTTCCAATGGTGTGTCACGTGAGAAACTTCGTAGAACAGATAAAAGACTACGAAGGCGATTCCTAACCACCAACTTAATCCTATTAGGCTAGCCAATAGCATCATCACAGGAATAATCAAAAGAAACAGGTAAGCTACTCCAGATAATGGAATGATTACATTTTCGATTTCATTTAAGTTACTCATCCAAAATTTGTTCCGGTACAGTCCGTGATGAATCATGTGCCATCGATAAAGATTCATGGTTGCAAAAAACTTTCGGTGCAACAAATATTTGTGGACGAACCATTCAGTTAAGATTCCAAATAGATAGGTGGCAGGGAAGACCAGAAGTCCCACCCAGTTCCAGGAAATCTGAGATAAGCAGACTCCCAGAACTATCATGGCAGGAATAAGATTTAAAGCAATTCGTGGCAAAGCCTTCATAGACTCTTGATATATCCAAGCGAAATCATGGGTTTGGATGGAGTCGTCAAATCCTTGAACCTATCTGGGTGACTCTCGGTGAATCCTTTGGTAAGAAGGAATCGATGAGCTACATAAGCATAAGTCAATGCCATTAATCCGTCGTTAGGGGTGGTTCCTTTGACGAACTGAGTAATAGGCTCTCCAGTACGATCGAAGGTTGTCTTGATGTCCATACTGGCACAGTGTTCGATTAACCACTCAATCTTGTGAAAGTGTCCATAAGGAAGTTTGAACTCTCCTCGTTTAAACTTGTCGAAAACTTCTTCTAGAACGAAGTCTTTCTCAAAATGAATCATCTTAGGGAATTGATTCTCTTTGTAGTTGAACTTTCCGTTAATTTTCTGAAGTCCGGAAATACCTAAGAATTTGTCTCCGTGGACTCTCTGAAGAGCGGTTACAATATCCTGACCGAAGCCGATATCTCCGCAAGCCATATCCACTGAGTACTTGCGCATCAATTCTTCAACTCTTTGAAGTTTGTACTCCAAGCTATTTTGCTTGAATCGCTCGGCGTAAGCTACTCGAAGCATGTGAGACCCTTCGGTAACTAAAACAACAGCGCAAGAATAAGATTTGCCGGTGGCTTTTTTATTCCTGGTCTCGTCTTCGTCATCCATATCAAGATCGATTTTAAGACCCCAGTCACACCCAAGATAAACTCTGCGGTTAGGGTTGGGAATCAAACCACCATACATCTTGCCTTCATCGCCACGAATGGCGCAATTGGCGTCGATCTCTTCAACGGTTAATGGAGTTGTTCCGCCAGAGTAGAACTCTCCTAAAACCTCGTTTTTGTAAGATTTAGTGGTAGCAAAAGGATCGTTCTCTGGTTTTTTGTTGATAACTCCTTGTCGAGTAGCCGTTGGCACCAAGAGCTGATTAAGATGGAATCCAATGTATTTAGCTTCCGGATCGGGGTTATAAGCGACCCATTTTCCTTTTTCAGCTGCCTTTCTCTTGTCTTGTAAGTGTTCGCAATGAGGACATTTAACAATGAATCCGTGCTTAGGATCGTCCTTAGGAAGATCATCCTCAATCCACACTTCTTCCCAAGAATCAGATTCAGGTTGATACAGAGGGAAATCATTGCCACAAGAGAGGCAACCGAGGTGGTAGTACTGTTGACTTGACATCAACCAGAGACGGTGGTATTCTGAGCCCTTCTTTTTAGCGGTACCAAAGTAGAACTGAACTCCTTTGTTATCTCCAAGGTTAGAACCATACTGGGCTTGGTTAAGACATTCTTTGATAGAAGTAACCGCTTGCTTCCGCATATCTTGGAACTCGTCACAAAATAAGACGTCGATTGAAGTTCCTCGAAGTCTGTCGCCGGTTAACCCCGAGGATTGAATATGGAGAACATTGCCATTTTCGAATTTTTTGAAATGAATCGAGTCTTTGGAAGAAGCAGCAGAAAGTTTAGATTGGAGAATCGGGACTTTTTTAGCCGATTTGGGTGTTGAAACCAAAGTGCTAGATTCAACGGTAGAGTCAAATTTAGTTTTAGAATAACGAACGGCTTGTTCTAGCTGAGGAAAAATATGGAAAATTCGAATAGGAGGACGTCCATTCTTACCAAAGTTACCAGAAGCGGCATAGTAAAGCTCGATGAAGGTAGCAGTAATAGTTCCTCCAACCTGACGAGATTTTACGAAAACTACAGGCTTAGAGTTATTACCTAAAGCTTGAATGCCTAGGTATCGGTAAATCTGGAGATACGGAGCCCAACCACCACCAAGAGAAAAAGCTTTATTATCGATTTTAAGATTTTTTTGACACCAATCGACTGGATCTAAAGCCAGGATTTTGTCTTTAATGTTTTCAAGAATTTCGTCAACCATGCCAATATGGCGCAAAAATGCCGAAAATTTGGGCTGCTCGGGCTTGACAAACGTAAAACTAGCCTTAAGATAAAGGAAATGGGCGAGGAAGTTTTATTTGCGGTCAAAGAAAAATCTTACTTTGGTTTCAGAACCAATTATTACCTAGACTCTGATTACACAGTTAAACATCGTTTGAATGGTCCGGCTGTTGAGTGGGATGACGGAAGTTATTGTTATTACGTAAACGGAGACTACCATAGACTAGGTCGAGTTACAGGACGGTAGTGGAGAGTATTGGATTGATGACCGGAAGTATTCAGAAGCTGATTGGAAAAAGAAGGTTGCCGAAATGACAAAAGAAAATGAATTTACGGTTCCTGAAGGTTATACATCATCAAAAAATGCTACCGGAGATACAATTATCTTTCGAAAGATTGATAACAAAGTTATTCTGGATCTTAAAGATCACCCCTCTATCACTCGTGCCAATGGGCAAAAAGAATACTTTGTTGATAACAAAAGGCATCGAGATTTTGGTCCAGCTGTAGAGCGTTCAGATGGAACAGCTGAATGGTGGGATAATGATAAGCTAATTTACCCTTTGGATATCGAGGAACGAAAAGGAGATCGTTATCGATTCTGGTTTCGAGAAGTCATAAGTGAGAGTCGGTTGGGTGTGTATGTCGATAAGTATTACAAGTATGTTGTTAAAGATAAGAGTTCAAATCTTCAAGCCGAATTTCTTATGCAAGAAGAGAGCTCTCCGAAAACATTTGCTTCTAATGTTAACGAGCCCTCCATTAAGTGGGTTCTTGACGGAAAGACTGTTGCGGAAATCTGGCTGAAAGATGGAAAAATTCATCGAGATGGTGGACCCGCTAAAACTTCTAAAGACTCCGAGCAGTGGTTTCACGAAGGTGTGCCTCATCGGATTGGGGGACCGGCAATAACCCAGAAAAACTATCAGGCTTGGTATGTGGGCGGAATGTTGCATAATCTCGATGGTCCTGCTGAAATTATCAATGGGGTCCCCACTAAGTGGGCTCTTTGCGGAAGAGAAATAAGCCAGGAAATGTTTAACCTTTTGGTCAAGCATGTCACAAACCTGGAAAAGAATAAGAAAATCCTTGATCAAATCAAGTCGACTTTCAGTATTAAACAAGCTGTTGAGGTTGCGAGTTCTTCCCCAAATCCAACCCAACTTTGGAATCTAGCGGTTAGATATCAGGAGTGGACACCACAAGGTAAAGATCGACTTATTGCAGTTTTTTCAGAACTTCTTGGACGCCCCAAGGAAGAGCTTGCTTTGGAGATTGGTGGACCTATACCCGATATTCCGGAACTAGAGGAGCCAGTTTCTGAAACAAAGAAAGCCGAAACATCGCAGCTTTCCAAACTAGCCAAGCGTATGGCTGCAATGCAGACATCTTCACTTATCAACAAGAAATTGATGCCAAATACTGGTATTCCAGCTCAATCCTTGGTTAATTTCATTCTTGGAACCGCCATGCAACAAAGCGGGCAAAGCCAGGTAATGGACCTAGGAAGAGAAATGAAGGTGGAATCCCTCAAAGAAGTCGGATTGGATCTATTTGACCACTTGGTTAAGTCGTTGGAGAAAGATCTTCCTAAGAGCTTGACTGCGCCTACTTCCGTGGTTAAAGAAGAGCAGCCGGTCCAAATCGTAGAGGAAGTTCCGGTTTCTTCTAAGTTTCGCATTGGTTAATTTATGTTATCCGAAAAATTCAAGACTCTCCAGGATATGGTGCCGGAGAACATTTACCGGTCCCGTATCTTGGAGATCGATCATTCAATTAGTCCTCTTTGGTTAACTAACCCCAATAAAGCCGGGGAGTTGTCTAAAGAACGTCAACAGATTTCTGATATTTTGGATTCGTTGTCTAAATTCAAAGAACAGGTGGAATTCTATCAGGAAGCCGAAAAGGATTTTTCATCGGATGATTGGACGGCTCTTCAGCCTGAAATTGAATTGGTCCAAGCGTCCATGGAAGCGTTTCAAATTAAATTGATGCTCAAAGATCCTTTGGATGATTCTCCAGCTATTATGACTATCTCTGCTGGTGCCGGAGGACTAGAGGCTGCTAATTGGACTAATATGTTGTATCGAATGTATTGTCGATACGCAGAGCAGTCTAAATACGAGATGGAACTGTTGGATATGAATTCTTCAACGGATCATCCATCTATTTGCCTGGATTCAGTTTCTTTTAGAATATCTGGACCCAAAGCCTTCGGCTATTTAAAAGGAGAAGCGGGAACTCATCGCTTAATTAGGAACTCTCCATTCAACGCCAATGACGCTCGGCACACCTCGTTTGCCGGGGTTTCGGTACTTCCTGATGTTGAAGATACTATCGAGATTAAGATTGAAGCTAAAGACCTTGAAATGACAACCATGAGAGCTTCGGGAGCTGGCGGGCAGAACGTTAACAAGGTCGAATCCGCCTGCCGACTAAAGCATCTTCCTACAGGAATTGTAATTAATTCCAGATCCGAACGAGATCAACACCAAAATCGTCGAATTGCAATGAAAATGCTTAAGGCTAAGCTTTATGAATTGGAGCAACAAAAGATTCGACAGGATAAGGAAGCCTATCTAGAAGCAGGAAAAAATGCTGCCTTTGGTAACCAAATTCGTTCTTACACCTTAGCTCCTTATCAATTAGTTAAGGATGAAAGAACCGGATTTCAGAACCGTCAAGCGGAAAAGGTTCTGGATGGAGATATTTATCCTTTCATGGTTTCTTATTTAGGATTCAAATTCAAGGAGAGCCGATGAGCACCATTTCCATGCGTAAGTCTGAAGTTATCGCTCTGTGTCAACAATGGATGAAGCTTCATGAGAAGCTTCTGTTGGATTCCAAAGAAAAACATATTGCTTTGTTCTCAGAAGAAAATAAAGCAATAACTACCTTTGAACCAACAATTGATGAGCTAGAAGAAGATCTTGAAAGACAATTTCAAGCACTCAATAGCAATAATAGTCATCCAGTTGTACAACTACTTGAATCCTTAACCAAAGATTCGAAGTCAGCTGACTATCGGACCCCTGCTGAACATGATCCTATCATCAACTTAGACTTAGATGATTATGGGAGTTTGAAGACTAATCCTCCTAGTGCCACTTATTACAATTCCTTGCTTGCTCGCCATGATAATAACTTACTGAATCAAAGGGATAAAGAGCGAGCCAAGCAGAATAAACGACACGTCAGATGGAGAATATTTAAAGAAATAATGGGGGCAACAATAGTTATCGTACTTGTTTTAGGGCTACCAGCTTATCTTGCAGCTTATATCACATCTTCAATTTATGAAGAGGATGCCCCTTCAATTGACCAGTGTATAGGAGAATTTTCGGTTACACCAAACAAGAAAAAACCTAAGACAGTTGAAAAAATTTGGATTCAAGTTGATAAAGATCCAAAGGTAACTTATGGCACCATCACACGATAGTTTTGAGGCTCTTCAGGAGCTTCGCCAGTACTGGGTTCGAATTGGACATACTGGTGTCCCACCCATCAATTGCTCTTGCGGATTTCATAAACCAATTCCTTGTATTGTCCACCCAAAAGAAAGCGAGCCTCTAATGAACGAAGATCAGATTGAAACTCCAATGTCCGAAACCATGAACATGTTAGTGTTTGTGTTTATGGTGTTTTTGGTTGTTATGATGACTGTTGGTGGCGCGTACGTAATTGTTGGTTGAAGGAGGAAATTATTATGGGTACAACAAAGAAAATGAGAGATGAACTTATGGGTACACCAAAGAAAAAGACAATTAAACAAACAACAGCTTTAAATACCGAAGTTTGTCAAGATCCTCGAATCGAAGAGCTCACCAAACAAGTCCTTGAACTTCAAGCCAAATTAGCTGAAATAGAAACCAGGGAGCGCGCCCAAGATGTCTATAACAATCTACTTAAAAGTACCCAGGAGCTTCAGCAAAAGATTCAGAACCTAGAACTGTCTCATGTTACTTTATCAGTCAAATCAGATCTTAAGGGATTTAGCGTTAGAGATTTCCCTATTCTTGATTTAAATGAAACAGTTGGTCCAGAAGAAATTGATATTAACCCAGTTGATATTAAAAAGCTTTTTGTTTCCGAAATCAATATCTTGATTAAAAACTATGCGACTGATATTAATCAAAGGGTTGATGAAGCCATTAAGGAGAATCTATTTCCTCAAATGGATGTAGAATATGGAAAGTTCGATCTATTAATTGCTCTAGAAGATGGTAAGAGTTATCAAGAGTTCATGAAATGCCGTTAAATTGGAACCTGGTTGTCCACTGCAAGAAGGAGCCTTACGATATATATGTAGGGCGTCCTTCTCCTTTTGGGAACCCTTTCTCTCATAAACCTTCTTCTAAAGCTGAAACCAAAGTAGAATCTCGAGAAGAAGCCATCGCTAGATTCGAAGAGTGGGTTAGAACTCAGCCTCAACTAATGGAGAAAATAAAGAAAGAACTCAAAGACAAGATTCTTGGATGCTGGTGTCGTCCCGCCAATTGTCACGGGGATGTTTTAGTAAAGATAGCCAATGAGTAAGTTAATCAATCCAGAATCCATTGAACTCAAAGAAGATTATGAGACACAGCAAGTCTCAGATCCTCTTTATTTGGTTGTTGAGATGCTAAGAGAACGCTCTCAGCCTCTAGACTTTGTTTGGATGCATCCTGATGGTTTTCAATTTAGGTTCTCTCATCAAAAGATTCATTTCTTTAAAGAAAAGTTGTATCTTAATAATGAACAGGTTCAAGATCTTAGAGAGCTAGAATCCAAGGTTTTCGCTGAGGTTGGTCGGTATAAAACAATGTACGAAAGCTGGCAGGAGAATCCTCCTAAGGCTGTTGCTACCTCTACTCGATATCCTAAGCCTGATGATACCTGGTATTACCATAATACCCTTACCATCATGGGAGGGAAAGATAAGATCAAACTAATTCAATTTCTTAGAAGCTATGTTCGAGATTTCAAACCTTGGGGTATTGATCCGGAACGGAAATCTTCTTTAGCAGAGGCTAGCGCAATCTATAATTGTCTTATAGATGTCGAGCTTTGGTATAATAAAGAGCATTTTGAGAGAGAGCTTAATAAAATGGATATTAACTGGAGAATTATAAGTGATCCGCACGACGAGTGGTAATCAAAGTCCTTTAGATATCCTGTATGAAACCAATATCCTTCGACTGCCAGAAAGATATTGGCGAGGCTCTCCTAGTTCCTCTTATCGACAGCCTGGGGCTCTTATTGAAGCTATGACACCGAAATCTAGGGAGATTCTTTCCTCTTTAACTTCGCAACAAGCACAATCCCAAAGGATAGAGCCTTGGGAACTCCAAGATGAAAGTTGGATTAGAAAAGAAGAGACTAAAAAGATGATGATTGAATTTGACCGGAAGTTTAACAAATGATCCTTTATCGACCCGTAGGAAAACCAGAACTTAAGTTAATTGAGGATTCTGCTTGGTCTAAGTTTCCTCCCAGACTTCCTGAGCAACCTATTTTTTATCCCGTCCTTACCCTGGAATACGCTCGCAAAATTGCCAGAGACTGGAATACTAAAGATACACGTTCTGGATTTGCAGGATATGTTCTTAGGTTTGAAATCGATGATGACTTTGTTAAAAGATATCCGGTTCAAATTGCCGGAGGAAATAAGCATCAAGAGCTATGGGCTGCAGCCGAAGAGTTAGAGGAGTTTAACTCTCATATTGTTGGAAACATAGAAGTAATAGAAAGTTACTGAGTTAATCTCGACAAGCAAACGTCAATGTAGCGTAATCCACGAATCCTACCTTCCCGTGAAAATCGCTCTTGCTTTGAATCTTGTTGCTCGTTGGATTAATTCCGTTGATTGGCTTTACTGGTGGCTTAGGACTTACTCCCCACTTCGCCGGATTTTCCCATGTGTACCAGCCGTATATCAACGCCATGCCTTGTTTCACAGCTTCGCCTTTTGTATTCGCCCAATGTTTGCCCACGTTTATTACTGGCTTCTCGCCGCGCCATCCGTTCTCAGAAGCCTTGATTAATTGCATCCAACAGTGTAAATCGTGTGTGATACACCAGTCCAACGACATCATTTCTCGTTGCCTAAACTGTTGCTCCTGAACTTGCGTTAACCCTGTTTGCCCCAATCTCTTCGCCTCTGTTGCTCGTAGCGCGGCATCTGGAAGTGTATAGGGTTCTAGGTGCAGTCCGAGGCTCTCTGCCTCGTCGTACTCCTTACAACTAGGCATGCGCCATCCCTTGCTCTTGAGCCAACTCTCAGTGGTTTGATAATCCATGCGAGCAAAAACCCCTTCCTTTGTATCGGTTAGAGGGAGAATGGAAATTTGGGGTCCCGAGGGCAGTTGGAACCAACCAGGAAAGGCGGGGCTGAGATCGACGTGGGCGGGATCGGAGATGAAGGCAGTCATAGTTAAATGTGTAAGCAGTACGTGAGCCAAAACGGTACCCTAAGTAACTGTTTACGATATTTGAGCGATATAAGTCGATTTCTTTGCGAACCACTTCGGTAGTGGTTATAATTCTTCACGTCAGAGGGCGACCCTTGGGAGCTGCTCAACATCCATTTAATATTGTTTAAAAACGGAAATTTATGAGAAATGTAAAATTTGAGCCAGATATAGAGGAGTTCATTCAAAAATACGAAGAGCTATCTAGAAAAGAACTTTTAGAGCATTACAAGGTCGGTAATTCTAGTATTTTGAGAATGATAACCAATCTTGATTTGCCTAACAAAGCTATGATAAGAAAACCGGTACAAACACCTGAGCAAATTTCTTTGTCCAAAGAGAAAGAGAAAAATAGGAGAAAACGAGCAAGAGAAAAAAGAGATTCGGATCCTGTTAAGAAACTACGTAAGAAAACTAGCGATATGATTTGGCTAGGGTTCAAGAGGGGTGGTGTTAAAAAACCCAAAGGTATTTGGAGCCATCTTTCTTATACACCAGAACAAATGAAAATCCATATCGAATCACAATTTGAACCATGGATGAACTGGAGTAATCAGACTAATTCTATTGAGCCTGAAAAAGGTTGGAATCTCGATCATATCATTCCTCAATCTGTACTTCCTTACACTTCGGTAGAAGATGAAAATTTCAAAAAATGTTGGGCGCTGAGTAATTTGAGACCCTTAGATTCTGTGTTAAATGTTAGTAAGTCAGATAAAATGCTCGATTTGCCACAAGCACAAGTTAAAATAGACTCATCGTCTATGGTATCAATTCTACCAGTGATGAACCTTAAATTAAATATAAACAAAGAGCAATTTATTGAGCAAATAATGGTCTCTGGGTCTAAGCCTAAGCTAGCTGAGCACTTCAAAGTAAGTCAACCAACAATTTATAGGTTTTCTAAAAAATTCGAAGTAAATATAAGAGACTATCTTCCTTTAACTTGCATTATTTGCCGAAAGAAAAAGCGAAGAGATTGCTTTGATTATCAAAAATATGACGCAATGTATAATCGTATTTGCTTTCAATGTAAATAAAAAAAGGAGAGCTTTTAAGCTCTCCTTTTTACATTTGGTTATCTAACTACTAGAATCAGCCAGCGGAAACAGATTTACGACCAGCAGCGACACCCCGTGGGTTGACGATGGCGATACCGATTTCCTCGAAAGCGAGCCAGCCGAGCATGAGACGCTTGGGTTCATCGGCAGGAAGGACCTCGATATCAGAACGAACTGGCATAACACCAACAAATTCTGGGTCAGCACAAGCATATACTGTTCCTTGTGGAACAATCTTGCTAACCATGATATCGCTTCCCCAGGCTTTAGCAAAAAGACCGGTCTGAAGGATCTCGCGCTGTGTTACGGGATCAACCTCTCCGCCTGTTGGACCCTGACCACCACCAGAACCCCACTTGAGGATATCGTTAAACTCACGAATGTTCATGAAGAACTTCGAAGTCACGAGGTCCCACTTATCAACCTCTGTCTTAAGGTCGATGAGGTCAGCCTTGAGCAGACCTGAGTCAGCGAGATCGGTGAGAGTATTCTCAACCGAAGCAGCGGCATCGAGAGCCGCAAAGAGGTTGGCGTCTTCCTGAGCCATGATCTCTTGACGAGCCTTCTGAACGGCACGGTCAATCATGTTAAAGCGCCGCTTGCGGAGCTCTGTGATAAGAACTGTGGGGTTAGAAGCGATGATGAAGGTGTTAGCAGTAATCGACTCTGAGAAGAGGCGTGACTCCGGAGGCGAACCGTTGTTCGAAACAACGACGGCTGTTGGGGAAACGTCCTTCTGGTAAACGGGAAGAGCGCCGTTGGTGAGTGGGTCAACAACAAGCGAACGACGACCGATACCCTGGTAATCGAGGTTGCTTCGGATTGGCATTGCCATAGCCTGAGCTAGGGCGCGCTTTCCCTCGTCCGAATAGAGGGCGCGTGTAACGAGCTGCTCACGCTCTGACTCGTTAACCTGTGGCTGCGAGTGAAGCGAGAAGTTGGAAGGCATCCCGTCATTCATAACGGTTGCAAGCTTGCTAATGGTGTAAAGCGCGTCCTTCACTGAGGAGGCGTTTAGTTCACCGCGGTTATCAAAATAAGACATCATTTTCCTTGTTAAAGTGGTCCGAGAACGAACTTCACTTACATTGTTAAAGGGGGCAATTTCTCACCTCCTGTACCGGGATGAGGTCTTATTACATACAAGTAAAGAAAAATGTGAAATTATTTGTCTTAAGTTGAAATGAAGATAACAATTTACAATTTTGTTGAGCAATAAATATGAAAAAGCCCCGATTTCTCGGGGCTCTCGCATTGATTCAGAAGCTAGTTAAGCTCAGGTCTCAACTTGGAAACGGAACTGGCACCAAGTAAATGGAGCGTTCGTTGTCACTAGCGAAGCTGGTGTGGTAACGAGGGCGCCCGAGGTGCAGAAGTCCATAAACCGACCAACTACGATGGACTCGAATGCGGAACCAACTGTTGGGGTGAGGAGACCGGCAGCTGTAGCATATAGAGCCGAGTTAATGTTAACCGAGGTGTTGCTGGGAATTAGACCAGTTGAAGCTGTGGTATCGACCGCATCAAGTGATACGCGGTAAATGCCTTCCTCCCAAAGGGTAATTTTACCCGAGCCATAAGCTGTGGATGGACCGAGCTGTGTGCCAGTGATATCCTGACCAACGGTTCCACCAATGAGTGTACCGAACATTGTACCGTAGTACTTAACACCTTCGTCCGCGAGGAAGAGGGGGCGCATACCAGAGGTAAGTGTCTTGGTAACTACCGTGCGGGTTAGACGAGTATTCGAGGTATAACCGTCATCAACATCCTTGGAGTGCTTATCGACACCAGCGGAAGTTGATACTGAAGCGAAACCACAAACCTCACCGCCCTTGAAAGAGGTGACTTCGGAATCGAGACCATCAAACATACCATGTGAGGTATAGTTGTGGTACATAGGTAATAGAGCCATTGAAAATCCTTTTTGTGACTGTTATTCAGTCGTTATCTCTAGAAGAGATGGGTTGTCTTATACTAGGTCTTACTTCTCTCCAAAAGGAGATTACGAGGAAATGGAACAGTATTACCTGCAAATAAGGAAAATAATACTGTTTGAGTAAATTAATCGTTAACTAGCCGAGTTTCCCCTCGCTGATCTGCGGGAATCATAACTTGTTGGGTCATTAAAGGGTTAAGAACTTGTTTACGGAAGGCGGGATCGGGAAGGTTGGGATTCTTATCAGTGGGATTTTGCTCTTCTTGAAGCCTCTGTAAGAGGGGTTTCTTTTCTTCAATGGTAATTTTCTGCTCTTCTGATAGAGAAGAAACCCAATCCTTATTAAGGATATCGGTATTGATGAACTTTTGAAGACGATCCTTTACCAGAAGCTCTAGTTGAATAGAGTCCTTACGAGTATTATCGATAGCCGCCATAAGCCGATCTTTAAACTGAGGATCTTGAAGATCATCCAAAACTTCTAAAAGGGTATCGGTATCTCGATTAATATCGGAAATAGATTCCTTAAAAGCTTCTTTGAGTTCTTCTGTTTTAAAGTCGGTTCCAAGATAAGAGAATTCTGAAATTACCTTAATAGCAATGTTCTGGAGCTCTGAGATGTTTTCTTTGATCTCCTGAGCATATCGGCTAAAGGCTCCACGTTTTTCATGGAGTTTATCGGGATCTAGACCTTGAGCATCAATAAAAGCATCATAAGCTAATTTGAAATGGTCCTCGATAAGATTGAGCTTGTTGAGAAGATCGATAAGTAATTGATCTGCTGTACGAGCGTGTTCTTTTTCGTCCTCGGGGATCTCAAAGGACATCTCTACTTTATAAGCTAGTTTCATTTATCTTTCAGAAGTGAGAGGGCTTGAGCCACATCGGAAGGAGAGGTCTTGAATGTATCGTTTTGTATAATCATTCCAATTACTGCTGGGTCATTAATCTTCTTGGAGATTAAGTGTTCTGCTGATTTGGCTGCCTGGATAAGCTCGGGGGTCATTTCTCCGGTAGGCTCTTGGTTAAATAGTTTTTGAAATTCTTTGATTTGAGAAGGAGATTCATCCTTAAGTCGTTCGATTAGTTTGTTAATAGAAGACAGGTTGGGTGGTAAGAAAACTATGTCTAGAATACCATGAGCATTAGCTCGAGCTTGGAGAGAACCAAGAGCTTCAGTAAGTTCCTGAGAAGAGTAGCCGTCGGTGGGACCTTGATAAGAGATACCTAAGGGAGAAGATTTAAGGAACTGCTGAATGAGCTTAATGGAATTATCGGACTTGGTAGGTTCCTCGGGAAAATCGATAAGATCGTCGGCAAAAGCAGAATCCGGCGCAAAACCTTGCCAAGTAGAAGTTCCCGGGCGCCGAAAGTCTTTCTCATCCGCCATAGGGAGATGAGGCTTAGCGCCAGAGAAGTCCGTGGTAGTGGAAAGGTTAGGATCAAAAGCGTTAGATCTCATAACTAAAGTAGTTCCCAAAGTTAACTGAGCTTTATCTATTACTTTGACGGCTTGACGATAATCGACAACAATTTCGTCTCCAGAAGCTATTTTTTTGATTGCTACTAGGTATACGTCATTATTTTTAGAGACAAGTTTGGCGTTAGGAGTATTAGAATGATTTAAATACATTTCTAGTTCGGTACGCTTTAGTTTCGTATTTAATTTTGCGGATAACTTTGTTGTAAAAGACTCTTTACACTTATCTTTTGCCGAAATTGCGGTGGTTAAATATCCAATAGTGGTGTTGGTATTTAATTCCTGTCTCGAAAATAAACCCACCCCATGAATAGATGATTTAGAAATTGAAAACTTCTTTTCTAATTCTGGTGGTAAAAGGGCGCTATTAATTTGGCTAAGATATATCATTGACCAATTTATAGGTATTTATCAGCGTACTCTTTTTGTTTTTTAATACGAGCCTCTTCTTGATTTGGAATATCAGATGTCGTATAACCAGTTGCTCCCGAACCAATTCGGTATTTGGATACCAATCTGCGTAGTTCTTCTAGGTGCTTGGTAATATCCTCCAAAGAAGTAAGATATTCTCCGCAGCTAGACATCAAAAGCTCATTGGCTTTAACAGCATCTTGAACGTTGTTATTAACAAAATTCTCGTTCCAAACATTCTTGAGACCTGACCACCAGGTAGCTTGTCCTCCACGGAACTCTTTAATGGCTTTTTCCATGATTCGATCAACGTCGGGAATCCCTTGAATAACTGTTGCGATTTGATCTTTGCAGGTAGCCACTAATTCTTCAATCTTCTTATCCTTACCGCTATCGAAAAGATCTTTTACAATCGCGGTAATTACTGCTAATTTTTCCTTATTATTCTTAGATTTAAGATCAACCAGGTCCTTATCAATGGAGTCGGTATAAGCGTTGAGTTCAACAATGTTTGATTTAACTAACTGGAGGTTGGTAATGAAAGCCCTAACAGAGGCATGAGCCTTGGCATAATCTTCATCATCGAGAACATCTTGGAACTCGGCTAGAGAACGGTTGATGTCGTTGAGAAGACCTCCAGAGATGGGGTTGTTATTGGCGTGACCAGCCGAATAAGAGATACCTCCAACTAAGGAGCCAACCAATGCGACAATTCCGGCAATAGCAAGAGGAGCCAAAGCCTCTTTGGTGATTTCGGTAATGTGTTCTGAAACAGCATCCGCCAAGTTAGCTAGATCGGTATGATTAGCCGCATCTAAAGCGAATCCCAGTTTAACCGTTTGGTCAAGGAGAGCATTGGAAGCCACAACATAAGCATGCTGAGTTTGACGAGGTCCATGAACATCCAAAGCAATCTGATTCATTACATTGGACCGCTCTTTAAGATTCTCTACCAATCCGTTGAGTTTGTCATAAGAAGGACCTCCGATGATGGGATCGGGATGAGCCTGATCTAGAAGTTCATCTAGAGTTTGATCAACCTTAAGTCCATACCATTCATTGGAGGATGGGAGGCAGCCAGGAGGCGCCTGAAGAGGATCGACCCGCTTAAAGGGTTCTTCGGCAGCCTTGGCAACTTTAGAAGCCTTCTTTTTTGGAAGCATGGAAGCTGTATAGCTATCCCAAACGGCTGATTCTTCGAATTTACTGATAACCATTTATTTAATTTCTCCAAGGAAGGAATTAACTACTTGCTGTCGACTGGTGAGTTCTGGGGGCATTATAAGCTTATCGCCCACTCTACTTCCCATCTTCATCCTATTTACCATGCGATGAAAGCCTGGGGATGATTCAATTTTGCTATCAATTTCTGGATCGAGCTCAAGTTCCGGATTCAAATCCATAATCCAAATCTTTAATGTTTCGGCTATCGACCCAAGAATTGGTACCAACCAAAGTTTCTTAGCCTTATTGAAAGCTTGATCAACATCCTTTTTAATGGATGACTCGGGCTTATGCTCTGGCTTAACTTCGGGAACATTGGCTTCGGGCGAAGGATGATATTCTTCTTCGGTTGGGGAAACTTTGGGCTCCGATTCTTGACGAATTCGGTCAATACGTTTATGACCCAGCATTTTGCCGACCATGTCGCCACCAGCTAAGAGACCAGCGCCTCCAAGAGCAGTCTTAACAATCCATACGATAAACCCAATGATCATTCGTTTGCCCTTGAGATTACCAAGATTGCCGAAGATGCGAGACAGAATGCCTCCGGATTTATCGCTCATTAAGAACGGAATATCAATTTCTGGACCTGAAGAGCTGTAACCCCTGTAACCCTTAGCTTCTTTAATCATCCATTGAAGACCATTTACAAAGGCTGTAGAGGAAACTCCTCCGAGCGATTCGCCGATTTGGTTAACTTCTTCGGGAGTAATAGGCTCGCCCGCTTCAATTTTAGGCTTGAGCGCATCTCCGATTTTCTTAACCAGGAACTCAAAGTTAAGACCGAACTGATCTGCTATGGTAGCTAGAATTCCGAAAATAGGATTGATTCGGAAAAGAACAGCTGGAGCCAAAAGAGAAACGAAGGAAGTAGCATATCCTCCGGGAACCTCATCCGAATTATGAAAGTGTTCGTGAAAGAAGGACCGAATGGAATCGCCAATCGAGTCAAGACCTAGAGTTTCAAATAAACCGGCGTCCTTACGAAATCCGGGAGGAGCCGTTAAGGAAGCCAGTTGATTGATGAGGTAGTTTTCTTTATTCATTAACGATTGTTTCGTTCGAAACCTTGAAGTTGTTTGAGCTGGCGTGAGATTACTTGATTCCAAACCGTAGCTGCTTGTTGTTGATTTTCCCAAGCCGCTGCATCAGGTTGCATCCTGGTTTGCCAGTCCTGAAGAACTCGACCCATTTGTCCGCCAAGTCTATTCAAGAAGGCTCGATATTGAGCAACTGAAGTGGAGCTGGTGTTATAAGTACGAGATTTCTTAAAGTCTGGGTTGTTAGTAACTAGACCTCTTTGATTGTTGGCTCGGTCTAGATACATGAAAGATCCAGCGGACTCGTTCCATCCAAGATTTTGATATCCAGCGCCACGCATCCAGTCTTGTTGTAACTTGTACTCGTCTCCCACGTCTCCGGGGAAAAGGGTTTGAGCTACGATAACAGCATGCTTATTTAGAGTGCGACTAATGGAGATGAAGCCATTGTAGGTATCTGCCATGTCCCACCAAGGAGCTCCATCGGGACCGGTTGCCGAAAGATTAATGGTCTTTTGGATTGGCATATCAGTTTTAGACAAAGTTCCTTCCCCCTCATCTTCCACCGATTCGACGAACTCATCTCCTCCATGATTACGATTGCTGGGCATGAAACCCATTCGAGAATCTCGGATAGGCTTACCACTTGGACCTAGAAGAGGTTTTCCATCTGGACCTAGAGCATAACCCTGAGGATTCTTAGCGGAACCCATGCCGCTAGTTGGAAGAGCTGCGGCAATCGAAGCCCGATCAATTACTGTGCTATCAAGTTCCTCATCAGAAGATAGACCGTTAAGTTTTGCCCAACGGTTGAAGTCCTTGATGAGGCTCTGAGTAGCGTTGTAATAAGACTTGGAATTATTCTTGAAGTTGTTTTTGTCGGAAACTGTGTTCCCCATCGGCTTTCCGGCGTAGCTGTTGATAGCTAGAGCTCGGGCATTAAACCAAGCCAGGGCAACCCAGAAGTTACGAGCCGGAATTCCTGCCTTAGGATCAACCGTGGTAACTACGTTTTTCTTAAGAAGGAAGTCGTAGAAAGCCAGGAGAGAAGAGAGATCCTTGTTGGTGACAGGGACATCTCCATCACCCGAGATATCGGTCATGATAACTGGTGTGGAGATCTTATCGTAAACAATAGACTTAACAGCTCCTGGTTCTCCAGTGCTAACCTTGAGTTCATCAAGGAGAGAACGAAGAATTTCGGAGTTGGCGTCGGCTTGCGCACCGGTGCCACGAGCTGTCGTTACATTAGAAAGCTTTTTAGCGGTTAAGTATTTGTTTGTGGTAGCAAGGGCGTTGGAGGTATTGGGACCCCAAGTTCCATCGAAATCAGCTGGATGTGTGGCATTTGGACCAACCATGATAATTCGGTTGGCGTCTGCTTGGTTGTAAGTCTCAAGGAACTCTAGCTTAGCTTTGGCAGGATCTCGATTAAGATAGAGACCAAACTGATTCAGAAGCATCTGCATGCGCTGAATGGCTTGAGAATCCGGAGTTAAAGGTTTAGACGAGTAGTTGTTAGGGACAACAGCTCCACCGCCCCCCGAAGGTTTAGATCCCGATGTTGGACTTGGTTTACCCACTCCTTTCTCAGAAGGAGATGGCAAAGATTGTGCGACTTTAGTTAAATTAACTAAGTGATTAGCGGTATCTCTGATTTGAAGCTCGTCTGATTTTTTATTTGGAACAAGCGCTGCTGATTCAGAGAGAATTTTAGATACTTGCGCCTGCATCTCATTAAGATTGTATCCACCGCTAGCAATTTCAAATTGCTCGGCTGAACAATAATCCTCAGTATATTGACTAAGAGAGCTAGCAACATTCATATAAGCACTCTTTAAAGATTCAACACTTTCTCTTTCCTTATCTCTTTTTTCTTTTGGAAGCGCACGAAGATAAACTTCTAAGTTCGAAGAAGCCTTAGCCAAATCATTTACTATTTGAGCAACAGCAGCTGGGTCAATTACTGCTCCAGAAAGAGAGTTTACAACACCTTTTAAATAATTAACCGCTAGTGGATAGAACGAATTAACTAATGCAACTTTATTTGAAATATCGGAAAGGTTATTTCCATCACTACCAATTTTTTCCAAAATATTGTTTGCCCAAGCAATGATTTTCTCGCCGTAAGCGATACTAGCATTCCCCGCCTTAACCCAAGCATTTAAACATATTGTTGGAGTGTCAGTGGCTCCAGTAACCGGAGTCAACGAAGCAAGCGTAGAAGAAATCGCTATTAGTTGAGATAATAAGCCTGCGCCAAACTCTTTGTTGGTCATATTGAATAGTTGAATAATTTGCGCTTTATCTCTTGCAACTTCTTGAGATAGTTTTGCGGCAACTAAAACAGCGGGATCATTTTTAGATACTTCTTTTGAATCATTGGTTATGCTTCCACCTCCGCCGATAATAGGAATATCTTTGGTGTGATCTTGAATCCATTTTTTAACAACATCATCTTCGGCAACAACTACCATCTCGTTAGTGGTGGATGAAGCTGTTAATTTTTTAAACTGCTTATCGTACCAAGCTTTAAGAGCGGCATCAATAGTTTCTTCAGTTAAAGGTGTTGATAAATTAAATGAGTACTTTGAGCACAAAGTGTAAAGACCATTATAAGAACTAGATGGGAATAAAATTGCTCCCTTTTGAACAAAGTTAACTCCAGAAAAATCTCCCTTAGCAATATTGAAGGCTGCTTTGAAAATGCCTTTTTGATACGTTCCAAGAATGACATTCATATCAGCTAAAATTTTCTTACCCTTAGGAGAGATAAACTTCTTTTGCTCTTGGTTATTTTCTTTTTCTCCTTGAATATCGGCTACCGAAATCATGCCCAAGGCTTCCGCCACCTTCTTAATCATCTTCTTGTTCTGGCTAGCCATTCGAGGAATTCCGCTCGTCGAAAGAATCGACAACGTCTTTTCCTGAGCGCTTAATCCAGTATGACTTACTCCCCAACCGTTGGAAGCCTCCATTACCTTGGTGTCTCCGCTTGGGTGAGCCGCCATCAATAGCTGCTTCGCCTCTTCGTCAATCAACCGATTAACTGCAAGCTGAGCTCCTTTGAAAGATAGATACTTATCCTCGATTGCCTTGGCTTCCTTGCTCATTCCTCTATCCTGAAGATGAGAGATTAAGGACGCAAGATCGTTATCAAGATTACCGGTAACCTCTACCTTGGCAGCCGCTTGCTTAACGATGGGCTCTTGCTTGAGCCACCCCTTATCCATAGCGGTCTTGGAAAACTCCCGAAGAACCGGGCTGTCAATAAAGAAACGATCAGAACTCATCATTGCCTTCTAGATCTAAAGAAAAAATGGCTTCTAACACTTGTGGCTGAAACCTTGCCTTGTACTCTGGTTCTCGCTCAATTCGTTCCCGAAGAGCCGCAAATTTGTTTCGAAGAATTGGATTCTCTCGAATACTTGCTTCCATCTCAAAATATTGATCCATCACAAAAGCAGGACTTTGCTGATATTCGAGCTCAGCTTGCTTCTTGAGCTTTGCCGCTTTTTCTTCTTCAATAGCTAAATTAATGTAACGGCGCCAACCATCGGGCGCTTCTAACATTTCCCAGGAGTTCATCGATGTTATGCGCGGATATTGGTCCAAACTGATAGGGCTAGACTCAGAAGAACGTCTTCCACTCGACCCAAGAGAAGGTTGTGGAGTTCGGAGATGTACAAATTCCAATCGGAGGATAACTACTATCAAGTTGCTGAGTAGTAATTTTCCCATCTAACCCAGAGAACAAGATGGCGTTGACCGCATACTGAGCTGTAGTATCGAACTGATCAACCGCGCAAATGATATTTGAGGTCCAAATAGTTACCATCCCAGATCCTGAGGTGGTATCTTCTCCCGGAATATAAGGGATCTGGAAAGCATACCGAACTATGAATTTAATAGAATCTGGGATTCCTTGAGTATTATTTGAAAAATTTAACTGAGTTCCTTCGGGGAAAATCATTACCCCGTTCTTAGGAATTAGTGTAAAATCTTCATAATTCTGGCAAACGAAAGAACTCTGAATGATATTTGGATTATCCAGGTTGGTCATTACCGGAAAGGTGGAGTACCACTTTCCATTGCTTTCTCTGGCATTGGGAACTGTTACAATATGAACTTCATCGGTAACGCTGGTGCTATATGCATCTGTTCTGGAATCATCGATAATTCCAATGGGAGCCCGACCATCTGATACTCCACAAACAATAACGTTACCGCTCAAACCCAATTGCCCGATCATTCCAAATTGGAACTTTCCAGCCGGCGAAACTCGCCACTGATGAGGTAATGTATTGTTGTCGTGAATAATCCTAAGCATGTCTTATTTCTAATTTACTCAGCAGTTTCTCCAAGGATTCGGAACTTCTTCATGAACCTCAATGACTGTTTCATTCTTGGGATCCAGATATTCGGGTAGAGACTCGACCTCGCCGTCCTCAGCGTTAAAGACCCACCCCTTCTCTTCTAGATTTTTAACCATCTTTTCAGAGGTTAATCCTTGGGTGGCAGGATCATTGGCTACTCGTTCCATGATAACTGTTAATACTTTGGCGTGCTTCTCGAGTCCAGCTTCATCCATGAGATTGGCGGAAACTCGAAGGAGCTCTAGTATTTCAGCTACCGTGGTCTTAAAGGAACCAACCTGCGGATCTTCTTCTTTGAGATTCTTTTCCATGGAGGCAAAGATATCATCTAGATTAGACTTCTGAAACCAGCTTTGAGATTTAACGTTTTGCAAGGCTCTCCAGGATGCAATTAAGCATTTCAACTTGTGGATAAGATCCTAGTTTCTCAAACCTTTGAGAAGCTTGAATTAAACATTCGGTGGCAAGCGCAAGCTTGTGCTCGTCTGACTCCAGATAGTCTGGATTCTTTTGAGCTAGAGCCACTTTCATTCCTTGAATTAAATCCATTCGAAACCTATTTGGCTAAGGATAGCTGAAGCGTCTTGCATCTCATCGGATTCTATATCGATCTCGCCTTCTTCAAAGCGCCGAACTACGTCCGCTAGATAAGCAAAAGTCTCAGAATCCGTTAAACGCTCGCCCATGAAGTTAATCTTGCCGTCCGATCCTGCTTCCTCATTGAAAAGGATATCAAAATCATCCGAAGAGGGAAGTTGACCGTAAGTTAAACTATTGAGTTTTTGCTGCTTACCAGAGTTCCAAGAAGGAAGATCCCCTTTTTCTCCTTCCCAACTCTCGAGTTCTCGCTCAAAAGGATCGTCGTCTGCCATGCCTACATCGCTTTTAAGATCGTGGATTTCATCGCTAAGATTATCTCTAACCTCATCCTCCGATAACCCTTCTCCGAAGCCTTGGCTCATTTCCTTAAGATTACGAAGATCTTTGCCCCAACGAACATCGCTGAATCCTTCTTCGTTCTCCTTGTCGCCTTCGTCTTCAAGATGCTTGATAACCTCACGAGTAGCCTTAAGAGCCCAAGAAGGACACTCATCTAAACCGAGCTTGTCACATACGAACTTGGCGATATCATGGCTGGAATCCATTGGAGTCCAGTATTTCTTAACGAGATTCTTGAACTCAACCTGTTGATCGAAGTCCATCTCTCCGCAGATTTCACCAGCTAACTCTAAGAGACCATCGGCTTCTGGGAACTCTTCCGAAGCTGCCATTGCTAACTCTTCTGGAGTATCATAAAAGAAGCAGTGTCCCTTCATCCATTTCTCAACTGAATTATCATCAGCATACATGCAATCATTAAGAACTTGAGCCCTCTTTGTAAGACGCTCAAACTCATTGTGATTAGAGTATCTGTTGATTAATCTGTCCATATCCTTATAGGCATGGATGAGAGAAAAGTCCTCGAGACCACGAAGAGTCTCTGGAATAGGCTCAAAGTCCTCAGAGTGATGACGAATTCGTTCGGCTCCTGGGTGGAGTCCTCGCTCGGTTCGGGGAGCTCGCTCAGTTTCGGGAGCTAGTTCCTCTTCAAAGTCAATTTCTAAAGGCTCGTGCTCTTCACGAATCTTATGACGCTTTTTCTCTAGATGAAGGGCTTTGCGAACTTCTGGGTCCTGAAGAATCTCGACAATCTCTTGAAAATTGGGATCTTCATCGAGTTGCTCAAGCTCATCAAGAATTGATTTATCGTTAGCAAAGAGATCTTCTACTGAAATAGAATCATCAGGTTCAGAATCAGTACTTTCCGCTCCGCCATTTTCAATGAACTCTTCTAGTTCTGAATCATCGGCAAAATCATCATCCCAATCGCGATTTTGCTTTTTTAATTCTTCATCATCTGGACCAAAGTCTACAGAAAGATCTGGGTCTTCAAAATAAAACTCGTTACCATCTTTGTGGTACTTATCTGACTCAGAATCACCTTCAAGATTCTTGAGACGACCATCATATAGCTCTACTTTATTTTTCTTGTACTTAGAGTCATCAACAATTAAACCTTGCTCTTCTAGCTTCTCAATTAAGTTTGGTCTGTCTTCTACAGTAATAAAATAGGCGCTTCCCCCATCGTTATCCCACTTTTGACCAAAAAATGTTGGATATTCATCAACAAATTCTGGATTAAAAGTAGTTATGCCCACCATTTCGTCTTGTAAAGATTCTAAAACAATATCTGTTTTATTAGTTAATGGTTTCTCACACATTACGCACTCAGGGCTATCTTCCATTCCCGCTGAATCAGGATATAAAGGGTCCATCGCTACTATCTCAGCGCCGGGAACTCCATCTTCTCCTGGGTGAGTCATGGCAAAATCATCACCGCATTTTTCGCAAAATACATCTCCATTGCTAGCAATATAACCAATCTGGCTACCAACAGCTTCTTTAACCATTTCGTCAGCAGCATCCAGTGCCGCTATAGCACTCTTAGTATAACCCATCGCATCCAGCTTAGCCGAACACTTTAAAAGATAATCAACAGGGTTTTCTGGTCCCGAAGCCTTCTTGAAGATTCCAGTGAAGTTGGGATCCTTAAGAGTCTTAGCCATTCCGGCAAATATCTGATTCTGAATTTTACTCATCAGACTGCTCCAAGATTAAGAAGTTCATTATACTCTGCTGAAACCTCTAGATTAGCTTCTTTAACTAACGTCTGGGCTAGCTTCTGAAGTTTGGCAACTGTAGCCGGATTCTCAGTGTTAGATGCCATCACCCGTAGGGTATACAACATCTCTTGAGGCTCCTCTTTAAGGGCTCGTTGAGCTTCGGCAATCTTTTGAGTTTCCAGCACTTGGTGCATGGATTGAGCAAGAGCAATTTTAAGGTTGGGCATTATTTCCATGGAACAAAAAGAAAACCGGGCAAACTCGATTCCATCTTTATGGAGGAGTTTGCCCAGCCTGTGACTTACTTATCTTGTGTTTTTAACGACCGCGCCACTTCTTTGAGGACTCAGCTAGCGCAAGGCTAAACCGATCCACTAGAGCTCCGCTTTGCTCAGGAGCAGCGAGCTGATCTTCCATTCCGTAGAGACCTACCTGGGGAAGTCCAGCTTGCTTCTTTGGCGAAGCGTTACGAACGAATTGCTGGAGGCGCTCGAAAGCGGTATCCGAGTAATCCATTAGCTCCGAAGCCTGCTTGGCAATCTGGCTCTTATCGGCAAGATGACCTGCGTGGAACATCTCGTAAGCGAGATCGTAAGCCCGAGCCATCTTAACGTGCTCAGCTTGCTTGGTCTCGGCTGCCTTTGCCTTGATATGATCCGAAGTAAGCTCTGTAGCGAACTCCTTGCCACCCTCAGCCTCACCGTAATACTGTTTCCAGTATTTGACAGCTGCGGGATCTAGTCCCTGAGCTACTAGCTCGGAGATTGAAACCGAACCTGAAGGAGCTGGTTCCGCTACCGAAACCTTACCCTTAAGGATCGAGTCCTGTAGCCAAGCCGCCATCTTCTTAACCTTGGGCTGAGCGAGAGCAACGTCTTGCATTTTCTTCTGGACCTCTTCGAGAGTCTCAACCTTGGCGAGATCGCCAGAAGCCTTGATATCCTTGGGAGTTACGCCACCCTTGTGAGCATCGGAAAGGAAGGTATCAGCCTTCATTGCCTTCTCAGCAATCTTGGCTCGGCGAAGAGCACGCTCTTGAGCCTCCTTAGCCTTCATTGCCTTGCCAACCTCTTCAGGAGTTCCCTCGAGCTTACCAGCAGGATCCATCTTGAGATCATTCTCGTCTTCCTTCTCTTTGTCCTCGTCCATATCTTTATCCTTCGCATCGCCGTCATCGGCGCGAAGATCAACCTTATAAGGATCGGTTCCGACATGCTCAACCTTGGGAGCAGTCCCGGCAGGTTGCTTGGCAGAATCACTGATGGTGCTAGGATTAAGAGCGTTCATTCGTTGCTCCGACTCGAAACGAGCCTTCATTTGAGCGTCGATTGTGGGATCTGGATCCCAGGTGCGCTTGGAAGGATCGAGAGCAGGATTAGCGTTTGGAGCCTTCTTGGGAACAAAGGAAGGAACCTGGAATTCAGGAGCCTTAACTTGTTTGGCGGCGGGAGCTACGGGGGCAACTCCTGGTGAAGGAGTAATGTCTCCGTTTAGAGGATCGTAATCCGAGAGATCTTCTGCTTTCTTAAAGCGAGCAATTTTATTCTGTAGCAATTTGGAACCCTTTGCAAAGTTTTTGAAGGCATCGATTACGCTGTAAGCTTCGGCAAGAGCCTCCTTAGACTCCGCTAGAACCTCTTCCGCTACCTCTCGGTATTCTTGAACCTGAGCCTTCTTTTCAAACTTCTTGACGTCCATCGAGGCAATCGCTACCAATTGATCCTTAACTCCAGGATAAGACTTCAGAAGAGCCTTAGACTGAAGGAAAATCGCCTTAGCTAGTTTTGTCCGGAAAGCTACATGAGCTGCAAGCTCTGGAGGTAGACCCTCTTGATTTGCCGCTTGCATTCCCGACTCATCATTCTTAACATCAGAAACGATAGCATCAACTACCTTGCGAACATCCGCAACTGCTCCTTCGAGACGATCAACTGTCTCCGCAGCCTGCTCCTTAGGATCGCCGTTTCCACCAGCGTCCATCTCGGCAGGAACTCCCTCGGAAACATCGCCGGGAGCGGGAGCTGCCATTGGAGGCATCTCTGGCATCGCCTGAGCTGTTGAGAGCTTCTCGCCGCGTTTAACCTTAGCAAGCAGAGTCTTTCCAAACTCCTTGGTCGCAATCTTCCCAAAGTTAAGGGAAACATCGGACTTAACAAGCTGATCCACGGAAACCGAAGCTACAAGCTTCTTCTCTCCATCAAAGAAATCCCAACGGGACTCTTCCTCTGAAGCCGCCTTCTGGAATTTGCCAGAGAGCTTCTCGGAAGCGCGTTGAACCTTCTTCTTCTTCTCCTCATCACCAGGGTATAGTGAATCTACATTGCCAACTCCTGGGAAAGGAGGGGCTCCTTGCATCTGCTTATCTTCGTTGTCACGAATCTTGTTGGGATCGGTCTCGTTGGGGTACTTAACTTTACCAGGTGTGGGCTCATTAACTCCACCGCCACCTTGCCAGTAAGCATTGGTCTCCATCTTATTTTTGATGGCATTAACCGCAGCCTTACGACGCTCCGCAGCAGCCGCGAGACGCTGAAGCTTGCGCTTCTTCTCTTCGTCGCCTGGATACATCGAATCTACGTTACCAACTCCTGGGAAAGGAGGAGCTCCTTGCATCTGCTTATCTTCGTTGTCACGAATCTTGTTGGGATCGGTCTCGTTGGGGTACTTGACCTTGCCGGGGGTTGGCTCGTTAACTCCGCCACCACCCTGCCAATAACTTTTCTTCTCTACCATGTGAATATCCTTTGAGGCTATTTTGTTTAACATATCCGAAAGATGATCCAACTTTTGATTAATTTGGTCCATTTCCGGTTGAGCTTCGGCTTTTTTGGTTGCCTGACTCATCGGGGATTCTCCCCCGCTTGCAAGACTTATAACGGTTGAGCGCAGTTTCGCGAGCTCTAATCCGAGTTTATCTAACTGACCCACGATATTTGTATACTTGGGTGGGTCTTTCATCTCAGCATATTGAGCCAAACGGTGAGCCGCTTGTTCCATTGCTGGAATTTCTTTTGCGATGATATGCTTAATCTTTGCGTGAGGATCTGCTCCATTAACAACAATTGATAATTCAATTGGATTTAACTCGCAGTTAATCTCTCCGTAACAGGTACGGTTCTTCATGCAAGAGCAAAAATCTCTTTCTGTTCGAGCTACTCGACCGCAATCAAAGCAGATAGCGCGTCCAACTCCAGTACCCATGGATACCGAATTAGAAACTCCCGTAGTAATCTGACGTGCTAGTTCTGGGTGCGAAACCTTATCAAGAGCACAAAGAGCAACGACGCGCTCATACTGATTATCGTAATAAGTATCAACAACAATTCCTCGAACCGATTCCGCCTGATCAGACTTATGATCAACACAAAGCGGCTTTCCTGCCCATTTTTTGTAAGCTGGAATTCCATCGGCTCCAACAAAAAGAAGAGCTTCTCGAGGAAAAATATCTAGGTTTTGATTACGTACAACTTTAATGGACGGATCTGAACAGTACCACTTTAATGAGTCTCCGTTCTTATCCCAGCGATATTGAATATCTTTACCCGAAGCATCCTTCTTTCGGGTTCCATCAGAATTAACTAAACAAGCCTCGGCGGCATGCATCATGACCGCGGTAAAATAAACGAAATTCTTTGCCTTGGGGGCAATCGCTTTACCGCTCTTTAATCCGGCAACTAGAGCCTGAGCATGCTTGTTAAACTTTGACATTACGTCGTCGTTAGCTTCAATCTGTTGGAATGAATGCTCTTCGACTTCGGGAAGAAAGTTATTAGCGAATTTATAGAACATTAGTTAGCCTGGTTTTCGGAGTTAGCTTTAGCTTCCGACTTCTCTAGCTTGGGTTGAGACTCGGCACATTTCTTAAGTTCCGCTTCTAGGTCTTTGGGTTCCACTACTTTTTCCACCGGAACCACGGCGCGTTTGACAAATGCCATACTCAGATGCCTAGGAAATCCTAGGAATAAGTCTTAACATTTAACAATCCTTGATTTTCTGTATAGCCGGCGCCTCCAGCGGGACCTACCGAACTCCTATTTCCAACCATTGGAATCCCTTCGCCTCCAACTCCCGGCATTCGGTTTGTCTCAGATTCCAAGCTAATTGGTTGATAAGGAGCAAAAGAAATTGGGTAAATACCTTCGGGAGCCCCAGATTGAAGACTTACAGTTGGTGGATAAACTAATTGACTAGGACGATAATTAAGTCTTCCGTCATCGGCTTCCATTGGCGTACCAGATTTACCAGCAGCCTCTAAAAGCACGTTATACCACATTTTTTGAGTTTGAGGAGATACTCCGGCTCCATAATTATAGATCTTAGCTTCTTGAACAGCTCTTTCAGGAGTCCAATGATTATGTGTTACTCGGTAAAGAGCAATAGCTAATCCAGTACGATCTTGTCCTTGTAGACAATGAACATAGATGGGCTGGTAACCAGAAAGAATTCTGGAGATGTTACGAGCCAGATATTTAAGATTGTCGTTTGGTGTAGCTACCGGCTCAATAGGAACCAGTATTTGTTTAATCTTATGCTGATCAAGGATTGGCTTAATCTTGGCAGCAACTGAATTATCAAGAGAAAGAACGTACTTAACGCCCAGTTTAGCAAGAGTATCTATGTTATCTTGAGATGGAGCTCCGCCGGCATAAATTCCTGCTTCAACATGACGGAACTTAAGCGGATAGGAACTCACAGATTCCCGATAATTGAACCTAGAGTCTTTTCTATATAATCGGGCGGATGACCGATTAAGACGTTTTTGATAAAGGTAATGCTTTGACCAATGGCTGAGAAAGCTGGCATCTCCTTAGAGGAGAGCTCTTGAGGATCGATAGCTTCTAGTTTCCTACGAAGGCTTTGAGCCCCCTTATGTCGCTGGTGTTCGGGAATTCTAGTAAGAATGAATTTAGCAATTTCCGCCAATCCCTTGCCTGCAACTTCTGGAGATCCCATTTCCAGAGTATTGGCTAACTTAACCCAACGTTCCTGGCGTTTTGCTTCTTTAATTCCAAGCTCCATTAAAGCTTCGGCTTCTCGTCCTTCGGTATCCGGATTTTGAGAGGCTAGAAAAGCTTGTTGAAAAGAAGCCATAAAGGAGCGACACTCCTCGGAATTCTTATCTTCAAATTGTCTCATTATCTCGGAATAAGTCATTTTTTCTTTACAAAACTCTTTACAAAACCCTTGTGCTCATCTTGGAAAATATCTTTAACAAAGAGGGAGCCCGCCACAGGAACCACAAGTTTGATAGACCAAGAGTTAAGAAGAACTTCGGCTCCATTTACATCAAGAATTAAACATTCACCGGTTCCTTCAACAACAATTCCTCGAATCAAACTTTTAATAGAATGATCGAGTTCTGCTAATTTATGAGTAGTTTTAGAGTCTCCTAGATATACTTCGACTTCTTTATTTAGATATCTCTCAGCTACGAAATCAACGAAGGTTTTCATAGTCCCACCATAATGGAAGCTTCAACAGGTTTAATGACCTGAATAGACTCTAGAAGAGCGATATGAGCTAATTCTACATTTTCGGAAGACCCCCGACACTTAATCTTGAGATGAAGGAATTCCGGAGTTTCCTCTAGTCTATGAGAGCTAGAAAAAAAGTCTGTAGAGAGACGCCCAAGAGCTTGAAGACCTTGATAGTTATCGATGGTTTTGGCGGCTCGAATTAAAACAGAGGTTTCAGGCAAAGTTCGTAGAGCTGCTTTCTTTACCAGAGTCGTAACAGTACCAGCAGCACGGAAAAGTTTATCGGTAAGCTCTTCGGTTGGCTGAACATCGTTAGCCGGAATCGAAGTCTGAGTTGCCGGAGGCTTTGAGGTATCCAGGTTCTTAAATTTGGAAGCCAAATTCTTCATAAAGTAATCATAATTACTTTGAGTTGCCGAAGAATATTTATCTATGTTGGCGGTGTAATAATGATTCTTGCCAAGCTCAACTGATGCGCCTCGAGAATCTCCCTCTTGCATTTCTGTAAATGCCGAGCCATAATTAGCCTTGAGATACTTCCAATAGAAGGCAGCACCTTCTTCGGGGGAATCGAAGGCTCGCCATTTGGCTCCCTTGTCATCAAATCTTTTTCCGTTCTTATCGAACTCAAAGGTGTCCATTACAAAGTAAGGAACCTTGGTGTCATAAACCTTGATATTTCCTACGTTATTACAAGGAAGTTTAGGGGGTCGTCCTGCTTCGATAGTACCTTGAGCCCACCCAGCCGCTAAGGTTGGAAGAGAAGGTTCTTTACCAAAAGCAAGCTTATACCCGCGTCGAAGAACCTCGGCAAAATCTTGTTCCGAAAGCTTAACGTACTTAAGAGGACGTTGATTGCCAGCGAGTTTCATTAATCTTTGGAGACGAGCAACTTTTTTGGTGCTACCATCAAGATCGTAAATTTCCCATTGGTTACGAATTTTCTTGAGAGTTACTGTGAAATAAAAGTCAATATCAGAGATTCCCGGAACTTTGGTAGTAAAATTAACCTCTGCTACAGTATCAGTTAAAAAGTGGGTTTCACCGTCTTTGATAGCATTAACAAACCAAAATTTAAGAAGGCTTTGATCCTTACCTAGACTACTTAAATTGTAATCCAAACCGGAATCAGTAACAACCTTCTTGATCTTCTCTTTAATTTTGAGGGCGTTTTTTCCAAAAACAACTTCCTGGTCCTTAAGGGAAGGACCTTCGGATTTCTGAACTTCGGGCTCTTTGGGCGCAGGTTCGCGATAAGAAGCGGGCTTATCTTCTTTGATTGGAGCTGGTGGCTCTTTAACCTCAATTTTCTCTTCGGATTTCGGTTCGATTTTGAGCTCTGGCTTAACCTCTTCCTTTAGAACTTCTGGACTTGTTGGTTTGTTCTTCAGAAGTTCCGAGCAAGAAGATTTCAAATTATCTAAATGAAAAAGATAAGCCTTAATATCATTGGCGTAGATAGCCTTTTCAGCTTCCTCGGAGTGCCAAGTAATCTTATTGAGGGTAGCTACCATATCGGGATGAAACCCGGGAGCATGGAGCTTGCGCCGAACCCAGCGCTTTAAGCCAGAAAATAGCCCAGCCATCTTGACCACTTCTTCATCGGAAGTAGCAAGAATGGCTAGAATGTTGAGTTTGGCATCTTTAGAGAGCATTTTCTACGATCTGGATTAAGAGGTCAGCGGTATCAGGATCTGAGTCTTCGATTGCTGCTGAGTACCGTAGAATCTCCTGAGCGATCTCTGGAGTGTGCCGGTTTGAAGCAAACTTGGTAATAAGATTCTGTAGGAACTCTTCGTCAGATGAAGCTGAATGAAGAGTGTTAACTAGTTCTAGTTTCTTAGGCATTGGTTCGCTCATTTCCACTGGTATCTGGGTGTCGCTAAAGGCTTCTTCATCTCCTGGTAGTCCGTAATGATGGCTTGTATGTAAATCTTCCGCGTTAGGAGACCAAATTTTCTCCGGCTTAGTTACATCCTCTACTGTTAAATCTCCTTGAGCATTTTCTATTTCTTTCAACATCTCTCTTGCTTTCATTTCTTGAGGAGAAACAGATTTTCCTAAAGGAGATTGGGGAAGCACGTTACTAAGCCGTTCTTTAACTGTTGGCGGAACATAATCAATTACATCAAGCCGAGGAAGTATTCCTTTATGAACCAAAGGATCGCGCATAGTGGCTGGAGTAGCATCCGGATCTCCAGGGAAATTGTTCGGAGGAGTTCCTAATCGACTTTTATGACGTCTTGGTTCTTTAAGCAGTTCTTCTAGAGTTTTTGGCTTAATGGGGACTTCTGGGGTTTCGGAAGTTTCGACAGCTTTAGGATTCTCTGAAGTTTCTAAAGCTTTCTTATTCTCTTCTAGCCATTGACTATTATCGGGCTTAACCTCTTGTTTCTTGGCTTCCTCGGTTTGACGAGCTTGATCCTTATCGTAAGCATCTACATAATGCTTAAGATAGGTGTCTCTTAACCCAGTATATTTGGAAACGAAATACTTTTGCTGGTCTTCGATTTTCTTTAATCCATTGATCCAGCCGCCTATCTTACCCTTGACTCTAGCCGTTTCCATATCTTTAAGAACGGTTCGGAGAGTCTCAGC
>Ga0075163_10000837_pt1 | contig 40812 bp, 35 predicted proteins | sample JI1023141ADNA_FD_71478 | JGI IMG/M metagenome (GOLD analysis project Ga0075163, IMG submission 71478) | Wastewater effluent complex algal communities from Wisconsin, to seasonally profile nutrient transformation and Carbon sequestration -... | ecosystem: Engineered > WWTP > Effluent > Algae...
GTACGAGAAACGGAACGCTCCCGTCAAGCCTTGATCGAATCCGGCGCCTTAATTCCAGCAAGTCGGCCAACCAACCTCCTCGACGTGACCGCGACGCCACAGCGAGGCCATCAGCGCAACCTGTCCGACATTCTCAACGAGATGCGCGACGAACAGTGATCTACATGGACACATCCGCATTGACCAAGCTGCTGATCGCCGAAGCTGAGACTACCGACCTGCGCTCCTGGCTCGTCGCGCGGACCGAACAGGGTGAATACGCGGTGACGAGTGCGCTGGGCCGCGTCGAACTAATGAGAGCCGTTGCACGACAAGGAGAACCGGGGCTCCCTGAACGTGCGCGCTACCTCCTTGAAGGACTGGACATCCTGCCCACTAGCGATGCGGTAATCGCACTGGCCGAATCGATCGGACCGGCGACCCTGCGCTCAATCGACGCAATTCACCTTGCTTCGGCAGCCCAGATCAGAGCCGAGCTGACCTCATTCGTCACCTATGACCGCCGACTCTTAGAGGGCTGTCGCGACGCCGGATTCGATACCCAATCACCGGGGGTGGTCCCTGGGAAGTAAGAGCGCTGCCTGCCGGACGTCCACGAGGCCGCCGACGAGGAGTTCGTCCACCCCGCTGCCCGGCGCGCGACGCGATCAACGCGCCGGGTGTCGACCCCGCTGGGGACTGATGTCGGAGCGCGCCGAATGGGCACGCCACACTTGCTGTATGACGTACGAATTGATCGACGAGTTCTCGGACTGGCTGGTCGAGTCGGGGGCCCCCGACGTCGTCGCATCGGTCAATTACGCCGAGACCTTCCTCGACTGGCGGGCCCTCGACTCGCGGGCCGGGCCTCCCCCGCTGACTATCGACGATTCCGTCATCCGGGAATTCCTCCTCAGATGGTGTCCACGTCAGCTCAACCTGCCGCCCGGCGATTCATGGCGCGTGTGCACGTCCGTCGCGGCCTTCGTCGATTTTCTCGGCTACACAGGCCGCCTCAACGGCGGCCCTCGTGCCGCCGAAGCACTGATAGGGATCACGATCGGATTGGCAGACGCCATGGAAGCGAAAATGGCTGATCCAAACAACTTCGGCATGGCCAAATCCCTCTTCGCGGGAATCGAGGGTGCCGAATCGATGACCGGCGACGAGCTGGTGGCCGCGCTCCAGCAGCGGGTCGACGAACACAACTCGCTGCCTTGGGAAGAACGAAAAGCGTTGACCGACAGGTTCTTCGAACCTGAAACTCTGGAGTTGCCCTTCCTCTACATCCCTCCACCGGAAGCCGACGTGGCAGCGGTTGCCGCTTCGGCACAGTTGCCCGCACACATCGAGGCACTACGCGATTACCTCGGGGAGTCAGGCAAAGCGCTCACCGCGAAAGGGAATCTCAAGCTTGCCGACGGACGCGCCCTGGTCGACATCCTCGACACCGGCGACCAAGTCGACCCGAAGTACGGCGACAAAACCTACAAGACCCACACGACGGAGAGATTGACCCAGCTCATGCACCGCCTCGCACTGGCCGAAGCCGTCGGCGCCGTGCGAACTGTGAACAATCGCCTTGTCCCGGTGAAGGCGTGGTCCCGAAGATCACCGATCGACAAGGCAACCAGGCTATTTCAATCGGTGGTCGACTACGGCGCGCTCACGATGACCCACCGGGGAATCGGGTTCTACGCGGAAGTGCACGAAGCAATGGACGATTTCGTAGTTCATTGGCTGGCCGGACTGATGGCACCCCAGGCCCAGGGGAACTTTGCAGACATCGCGGAGCTCAACGCCTTCATGGTGGGCGATCAATTCCCCGCCCAGGAAGCCGAGTACTACTTGTCGGGTGACGGTTTGGCCGGGGACCTCAGCCAAATCATCCACATGCTGGACTTGACCGGTGCCGTCGAGTGGATCGGGCGACAGGAATCGACGACACGCTGGGGCCGACGATTCTGGACGGGCGGCACAGTCGCCATGACCGCATTCGGCCGCCACGTCATGCCAAGCTACTTACCCGCTGCCGGAATCGTCCTGCGAACCGCAGGCGATCTCACCGAAGTGAACTTGCCGGATTTGATTGCGGCCATGGGTGATGCACCGCCAGAACAACATTCGGCAATGCTGAGCGCATGGAAGCCATCGCTCCGGGCTACCGAACGGGCCGGGCTCGTCACGGCCCTGATCGCCGAATCGGCCGATGCTCACAGCCGCTTGGTTGGCCTGCGTCTACTTGGGATGTTCGATGCCGACCTGGCGGAACCGCATATGCGCCAGCTGCTCGATACCGCCGCGGCCGGCCACGCCGCAATCTGGCTCATCGAGAATGGATCGTCGGATCGCGACACCTTGGGCGACTTCGTCACACCTGCGGTACTCGTCGACATCTTGTCCCAGATGATCGACCATCCCGAGTTGCTGTGCGAACAATTTCTGGCTGCGGGCGACTCCGAACACATGCTGGAATTTTTCTGGCGCCACCCGGCGCCCGAAACCGCATCCGTCCTCGATGCCCTCGGTCAGCACCTACCGGACCGCGCACTGGCCAAGATGTCCCGAAAGGCAGCGATGCGCCACCGGACCTGGATGTCGAATGGTTGCGGCCGATAGCCTTCCCACGAGTCGGATTACGCCACCGCGGCCGCGAACGACTGATAGAGATCGCCGGGGAGCGGGGTATGCAGCTCCCAGGTGATAGCCATCGGCTTCTCCCCGACGTGTCCTCGGTAGGTGGCCGGACCGAGGAACCAGAAGGCGCGGTCGTCGGCACGTAGCCGGGTGAACAGCATGATCGAGCGTCCGTCGCGTTCGTGGTGACGGTAGCGCAGACCGGTCTCGCTGTCGGCTCGGGTGATCGATTGACTCTCCCAGTGAATGAGCCTGGGACTGATGGCGTAGTCGCGGTAGCGGGTGGTCGGTGAGAAGCTGCCGCTGCTCTTATCGAGAGTGAAGGCCAACAGGTCAGCGCCCGCGTCTCTGACGTCGTAGACGCCGGTCTGCCAGGGGGCGACCCTCGCGCGATCACCAATTCCGAAGGCGGCCATGATCTCAAGGCGCGAGTAGCGGGCATGGACCTGAAGCGGCACGTCGGGATGCATCGGAAGCTCCCCGTGTAGGTGGTCCACACGCCCATCGAGTTCCAGCAGCAGTTGACCTAATTCGACCCGCACCTGCGGGTGGGACCAGATCAGATCGACGCCCTCCTGCAAGGACTGTTCCTTGGTGAGTGCCTGATCGCCAATGCTGGCAACGAGCATCCGAACCAGACGGCGTCGACGCTCAGGCATCGCGGCCACGTTAGGCGGCACTGACGACTCCAAGAACCGACGGTAGGTCCCGATCCGTTCGTCGTCATCAACATGCAGCAGCCGCCCGAGCGCTTTCCGCATCGGCGCCTCGTGCGGACCCGCAGGCGCGACCGGAACCCCAGCCGCTTCGCGCAGATCCGACCACCCTCGGTTACCGTCGTACACATCCGGCAGGTCGAGTCCGGACTCCTCCAGGTATTGCGCCAACGTCACATCGGGGTACTTGGCTGCAACCGCCCGCAATTCCGCAACTCGGTTCGGCCACCGCGAGGGAAGTGCATCGCGCAGGCTGCGCAGCACGATGTCGGATGCCTTGGCGTCCAGATGCATGTAGCAACCGGCAGGCAGGAAGGGAAACCCTTGCTGCACAGCGCGTTCGATATCGCGACGAGTCCCGCCGAGCAGCGCACGATAGCGCCGATCAAAGCGAAATTCCCTTCGGTGGGTGCCGACGAAATCCAGAACGGTGCAGAAACCCTTGCCCTTCGATCGCCGCAACCCCCGGCCCAGCTGTTGAAGGAACAGCGTCGGGCTTTCAGTCGGCCGTAGCATCAGCAAAGTGTCGACGGCGGGCACATCGACGCCCTCGTTGAAGAGGTCCACCGAGAAGACCACGCGCACCTTGCCGGCGGCGAGATCGCTGAGCGCCCCCGCCCGATCGGCTGGCGAGCTGTCACCCCATACCGCTACCGAGGGCAGACCATGCTTGGTGAAGTGCGCCGCCATGAATTGGGCGTGTTCGATGCTGACGCAGAACCCGAGCGCCTTCATGGTGGCGGGATCATCAGCGAGCCGGCCGACCTCCTGTACAACGGTGCGAGCCCAGGCGTCGGTACTGGTGTACAGCTCGCTCAAGGCCTGGACGTCGTAACCCTGCCCGCGACGCCAGGGGATGTGAGTGAGGTCGAGTCCGTCGTGGATGCCGAAATACATGAAAGGACAAAGCCGTTGCTGATCTATCGCGTCCCACAGCCGTAACTCGGCGGCGACGCGATTGTCGAACCAGTGCAGGATCGACAAGTCGTCGCTGCGTTCGGGTGTGGCTGTCAGGCCCAGCAGTTCGCGTGGCTGGACGTGGTCTAGCAACTTGCGGTACGACGGTGCTGCTGCGTGGTGGAACTCGTCGACAATGACGACATCGAAGTGATCGGGCGCGAGGTTCTCGAGGTTGGCAGCGTTGAGGCTTTGGACCGAGGCGAAGACATGATCGAAGTGTTGCGGTCGGGCACCGCCGATCCACTTCTCCCCGAAGGAGGCGTCACGAATGGCGTAGCGGAAGGTGGCCATACTCTGGTCCAGGATCTCGTTGCGATGCGCCACGAAAAGCAACCGAGCCCTGGGAAGCTCGTCACGCAGACGGGCAAAGTCGACGGCAGCCATCACCGTCTTGCCCGTACCGGTGGCGGCGACAAGCAGGTTTCGGTGATGACCGCGACTGCGCGACAACGAGATCTTCTCCAGAAGGCGCTCCTGAAACGGTTCCAGCCGAAGCTCAACAGGGCTCAGGATGACGACCGGGCCTGAACTCCCACCCCCGGCGCGCTTGATCTCCCGATCAAAATCATCTGGGTCGAATGGAACGAAATCTGCACTATGCCAATAACTTTCAAAGACCGCCTCGAACTTGCCGAGGATATCGGGGTTGCGAGCGGCCGACGCCCGAACATTCCACTCAAGCCCGCTGAGTTGCGCCGAATGGGTGAGGTTCGAGGAGCCGACGTAAGCGGTCGAGAAACCGCTGCGCCGGTGAAAGACCCAGGCTTTCGCATGCAAGCGTGTGGTACTTACGTCGTAAGAGATACGGACCTGTGCGCCAGCCTCTTTCAGTTGTTCCAGGGCTGACCGCTCGGTTGAGCCGGTATAGATGGTGGTCAGAATGCGCAGCGGCTTTCCGCGTTCGCAGTGTCGGCGCAGCGAGGCCATCAGCGGGTTGATTCCGCTACGACGGATGAATGCCATGACGACGTCGATCTCGTCGGCCGACTCAATCTCGGCGTCGAGTTGATGCATCAAGCCCGGCTCGCCGGGCGCATTGGTGAGCAGGGTGGTGTCCAGCAGTGGGATGAGCGGCTCAGCAACCGACTGCGGTGTGCCGTCCGGCCGGCGCTGCAGGATCGCGTGCAGAACCGCACCCGGCTCGACTGGCGCCTCCGCGAGTTCCGAATCAACGATCTTGGCGAGCTGGGCGATCAGGTCGCGGGCCACCGCGATCCCCACCCCGACCCGATCGCCGTCGCCAACCGATTCCAAAGTCCGCTGGATGCGCCGGCTCATGTGCAGCGCGATGCGGTCAGCCGCCTCCGCGGCATGCAGGGGTCGCAAGTTCTCGTTGAAACGCCCACCCAGCGAGTCAAGTTCGCCGCGCAACGCCTCGGTGAGAAGCTGCTCGTATAAGCCCGGTTCGATCACGACACCCCCCTTCGCGCTCCGGCGTCTATCTCGAAGCGTCCGCACATCTTGTCAAACCAGGGGTCTGAATCGGAGCGTTCACGGACGATTAGCGCGAGCGTCTGGGGCCGCGCCACAGGGGCCTTACTCCCGTGTAGTGGACACTGGATTTGTGGTTAGGCGGCTTGGGCAGCGTAGCGGTCGTCGGGGTCCTTCCAGAGGTCGCGGGGCTTGATCGATGGGCTTGGCTACGCTTTCACAACGTCGCCGCCGAAAACCGGAAGGAATGGTCGTGAGGGAGCTTGATGACGACCTTCTTGAGCGAATCCACTCCACCGTTCGGGAGGGCGACGAAATCCTCACCATTGGCAGGAAGCGGCCGAACGTCATTGCGTCCATTGATCGAGACGGGATCTGGGTCAAGACGCTACGGTCCGATAGCCGCCGATCCGGCCCGCAGCTCGTGCCCGCGTGGATGATCGTCACCGCCTGGGAACACCTGCAGAAGGCGGGTGAGCTGAGCCACGCCGTGCTGCTCAACGACCTGAACGTGAAGCGGTCGGCATTTGTGATCGCGCTGCTGGCGCAGTTCATCGACGTCGTCGTCAGATCGACCGAGCCCATCGTCATCGAGCTCATCGGCGGCGCTCACTCGTAAGCCGCGCGCATCCATTCCGGTTCGAACGCCACATCGAAGCGCACGGTCTGGCGGTACCCGCACCACGTCGCCATCCCCTCAGGTTGCGCACGGAAGATTCCCCGTGCCGCGGCCGCGACACGGTCGCGTTGGGTGGGCCATTCGATCTCGCGGGCAATCTCCTCCAGCTCCTGCTGATTGCGCTTAAGAACCCGGTCAACGATCGTCACGGCTGGCAGGGCACTGCTCTTGTCGCCGTTGCACCTCGCGCAGGCGAGCACTAAATTCGCCAGGCCGTCGATCCCGACCTGCGACCACGGGAGCACGTGGTCAACCGGGTTACCGGCGGGCAGGTGTGCACGGCAGTAGAAGCAGTGCGGTCCATAGAGTTTGGTGAATGCGTCGCGAACCGGCGTCATCGGGATGCGTTCACGACCGAAGAGATGGCCAGCCACGTCGGGCACGTCGTCGCCGACGAACTTGTTCATCTGCCTAACGTCATCGACCCACATGATCTCCAAAGCCGGCTTCAACAATCCGGCCAGACGAGCCAGCGCGAACGCCACGCCCGGCCTGAGCGTAATCGCGTTTCCATGAGACTCGACCTGACGCATCGAGACGTTCTCACCCAAGAAGGAGTCGTCGTACAGAAACGGATCGCTGACCGGTGAGCCTGGCAGCTTCTGCAATCGTGGCAGTGGCTGTTTCGCCATCGCGAGGTTGATCTTGGCGATTGCGCGCCGATACGCAGCCGGTGCGCGCAGGATCGCGACATCCAGCGAGAGGCCGCTGTTTCCCGCACCTACAGCTTCTCGGAGAGAACGTGCTGCATCGGGGATACGCGCGATAGATCCCGTCCGCCTCTGGCGAAGCTCATGTCCCTCGAAGGGCCGGACTTGCGGCCAATACAGCGTCAATACTCGGTGGGCCAGTTCCGGAAGAGGAACGCGCAGAACGTCTTCGGGACACTCCGGCAGGTTCTCGATGCAGTGGTCGATGAGCGCCATCAGCGTCGCGAGCTTGTAGGTGGCGTCGCGCTGTCCTGTTTCCAGGATCGCTACCACTCGCTGCCCCACGAGCAGCGGGTCAAGGACTTCCGACAACGACTCTGCTCCCTGTTTTCGGTTCCGCTACGCCGCGGGGCCCGGAACGCTCAGCAGCGTGTCCCGAATCTCGCCCGAACTCGCTGCCAGGTCGACCGTGAGGAATCGGTAGCGGTGCCCCTGAATCGTCGCCGATTCGTCAAGGTGCTGCCCGACAACGGGATAGAGCAGGACTCCCTCGGCCACAGCCGCGAGGTCATCAACTTCGTTCTGCGACTGAACATAGGCATACAGCTGGAAGATGTGTTCACGGGCCAGCCTGGGCAGGCCGTATTGATTAGGCTTGAGAGCTTGCGCAAATTTCGTTTCGACGATGATCCGCCGACATCGGCTTTGAATTAGCGTGTCGGTCTTCATGATCGGCAAGATCGCATTGAGGCCGGCAGTCGCGTCGGTCACCGGCCAACGATGTTGCTTCTCACCTTCAGCGACCTCCCATTCGGGAGGCAGAACAGCGCGGTAGAAGCCGCGAACCGCGGCTTCATAGAGCCGACGAATCTGCTCGGCCGACCGGTCAGGATCTCGGTTGCTTGAGTTTCCCGCCTCCTCAGCAGGAATGATCATGTGTAGCAGCAGGCGGGCTGCATCGACGGCTTCAACATCGTCTTGTTCGTTGCGTCCCAACACGACTCGATCCGCGTCACGAGCAGTCACAGGACGAGAGGCGACGCCATACTGTGTCAACACATCAGCAAGCCCGCGGGCTCTCTGCTGGAGCGTGTGGTCGCCCACGTTTCTGGCTGCAAGCGCCAGAGCGGTATGGAGCACCCTATTGCGAAGGTTGTCGACCGTGAGCTCGTCGAATCGGCAAGCCACCTGTCCCTTGGCGAGCAGCATCCGCGATTCGGTGGCCAGGGCGTCGATCTGGCCGCGGACTCTGGTCAGAGTCGCATCCCACCGACGGTATTGACGCCCAAGGCTGCGTTTGAGCCGGCGCTCCATCGCAGTCACCAGCACTTCGGCAACCATGTTGAACAAGTCGTCCGGGTTATCTTCGACTGCCCTGTTGCGCAACAGTTCATTGGCGCAGTAGAGCCGCGACGCATACAACATCAGCAACCACAAATTCCTCACCGGAATCGTTGTGCTGGCGCTAACTGCAACGCCCGGACCTGTCATGGAAGTCCGGTCAACGCATTCGCTTCCGCTTCCACCCGCTGGGGATCGTCGAACCAATACTCCATGAGCAAAGGCCGAATCTCTTGCTCGACGACATCCTGCACCCATTTGTGTTGGTCCGGTAGGGCGCGGTCGTGTGTCGGCGTGAAGAAACTGTGGCCTATCCGATACTGATCCCCCAATGAGCGGTCCGCGGAAATCTTCTCGTTCAGAAGCTCAATGCGATTCGCCAGGGATGACAGGAAGCCGGCGTCGATCCCGTTGCGATTCGACACCCAGTCGCGCCAGGATTGGTTGAATTGGGGCTCCAGGTTGGCGAACCCGAATCTTCGCCGAAGAGCAAAGTCGACTATTGCCAGGGATCTGTCAGCGAGGTTCATCGTGCCGACGATGTATAGATTGGGCGGGATGTGCACGGGACCGTCCCCAGGCCTTCGGTAGGTGAGGGTGAGGGCTTCTGCGGGATCGCGCTTATCGGCTTCCAGAAGGGTCAGCAGCTCGCCGAATATCTGAGCCAGATTGCCGCGATTGATCTCTTCGATCACCAGCACGTGTTTATTGCCGGGGTTGCTCTCCGCCTTGTTGACGATATCGAGGAAAAATCCATCGACCAGATCGAGCTTTCCATCCCCGGACGGACGCCAGCCGCGTACAAAATCCTCGTAAGACATGGTGGGATGAAACTGGACAGACTGCAAGAGATCCGAGGGGCCTGAACCGATGAGTGCTCGCGCAAGTCGCTTTGCGAGCCAGGTCTTTCCCGTTCCAGGCGGGCCCTGCACGATGAGGTTCTTTTTGCGTTCCAGCGCATCCAGATACTTGAGAAGCGTCTCCTCGGGCAAGAAACACCCGTCCGCGACGATGTCGGCAACCTGATAGACGGGCATACCGGGCTTCTCTTCCTCGTCGGTTTCGTCCTCGCCTTCTTCCTCCACCACGGGTGCGGCGTCACCGAACCGGTCGGACCAGAATGGGGCATTCCGAAATACCGCATGGTCCTGTTCGGCCCCGTTGAAAGTGAAGTCAATGAGCGCCCTGGTCTTCCAGTCATCCTCTCTGACACGCCAAACGGTGCGCTGGTTCGTGTAGAAATACCACTCCCGCCAAGGCAGCGGAGGATCCCAGTCCACATCGATGTTGTGGCCATCACCGTGATTGCGTTTGACGGTTCCGGTTGCCTTGATTGTCATCACGGACGCCCGATTGCCCTTGGCGTCGAAAGGGAGCTCATGCTTTCGGGTGAAGGTCGCCTTGATTGCGATGCGCTCCCCCGGCTTCATGTCCCGGACAAGATCGAGGTACCTATCTCTGTTGTCGTTCACCCAGGTTCCGCTGGCCCGGAAATTTTCGGTCTGGTCCCTGGTCCCGTCGAATGCTGCGCCGACGAACCAATATGACGGAAGTTGTTCGGAGTCAACGGTGACCGGTTGAGCGGCGCGCTTTTGCGGAACGTGATCCCGATAAGCAGGAATCACCTCTAGATCAGCTTCCGTGATCTCAGCGGGATGGTCCTCAAGCAGACGAATCCCTACGTCTGTGATCCGGGACTCTCCAAGCCTGACTTTTTGCACAGCCTGTGCGCGGGTCAACGCCGACAAAGCCCACCCCACACGGTTATACGCTTGAGTCTGGCCGGATTTCAAAGTCTGCGCACGTTGCTCATCTGACAGCTGCATCCGATCGGTGGTTGTGGATTCAAGATCGCTGGTCTTCCAGATTTGCCCGTCACTGAGCACTTCCAGGAGTGGCCGAAGGAACGTCGGCCACGGGGGAACTTCGAACGGGCTAATCACCTGCCTCCGGCCCTTTCGCTTCGCCCGACTTCTCGTCGCTCTCGGCGCGCTCCCGCGCAATCCGACGACGGATAGCTTCGCGTGTCTTCCCTTTCCCCACTGAGTCTCATATTTTCACCTGTTCCGAGGGAGTTGGTGACCAAATCTGTGGCCAAACGCGGGCCGTGCATGAGGAGCGGTTGACGCCGATGCCAGCATCACAGGTCCAGGTTGCTGCGCCAGGAATCCAGTTTGTGCCGAGCTGATCGCAGAGCATCGGCATCGCGATCCGGCGCGCCGTCGCTCAAGGCTTGATCGATCAGGCTGATGCGGTCTTCAACCTCGTCGCGGCTGTATGCGAATAGACCGATCTCGTCCAGTCCCCTGCCCGCCAGGGGGCTGCCGGACGGGCCAAGCCGAACGAGTGCCGCCTCTGGACGACCGCTGGCCGCGTCGCGTTCGATCACCAAATCGGTCAGAACTTCCGAGTAGGGAACGATGCCATCGAGCCGGCCCAGGATCTGCTGGACTTTACGCGGCCGGACCTTGAGCGACTCGGCAATGGCGGCGACCTCAGTGTCGCCTTCCTCGACGAGCCGGAGAGCCTGGAGCAGGTGGGCAAGCTTCTGGAGCCCCCAATCCGCGTTCAAGGGGCTGGCCGCCGACTTCCAGCCCAGTCGTTCGCGCGCTGCCCTGAGTGCTTCGTGTTCGTCAAGTGTCAGGAACATCCGGGGATCCTTCTGCGGCACAGCCAACGTGACACGCCGGTACGGCCTTAAGTCCCGGTAGTCGATAAAGCCGGCACGACGTAGCCCCCCATGTCATCACTGAACCGGCGATGAACCGCCTGCTCGGTGACACCGGGATAAGTGAAGTAGAAGGCGGCCTTCACCTCTTCGGCTTTTGCATGACCGCGGCGGCGGAGAAAGCCCAGAACCATCAACTGCCGCATCTCGCGATTCCACGAGTCCGGATTGCGGCTCATCGGCCCCGACCCAAAAACGTCCAGTTGCCGGGCGGCGGCGCGGAAAACTTAGAAATGTCAACCCAGCACGAAAAGAGGTCTGCAACTAGATGAACAAGACAGCGCATGTTGTCATTTGGGGGTTCGGTAGGCGAACGAGCTCGAAGAACGGTTTCAACCTTATCGGCGGTGATCTGCAGACGTGGCGTGGTGGGCCTCCGATGGATATCTTCCTCGACGCTCCACTGGCCAACCTATTCGGCAGTTTCCTACTTCGGGACGGCGAACTGGATCCGGTGTTGAACGGTGACCCCGACGACGACGAACTCAAGCGCAACCTCTACCGGCGGCTGTCCGGATACGACGTGACGGTGTTGCGCTACGACGGCTGCGCGATCACCGACGAAGAGGTCGCGGCGGCGAGAAGCCAGGGCGTGCTGATCCAGGTCGTCGACCTGGAGACAACGACCGCGGAGGAGAATCGATGAGTACGTCGAACAAGCATCCGATTGATCATTGGCCGGCGCGGCCATACCCCGGCGAACGCCCCGCGTACTCGTGGCGACTGGCCGGACACATGGTGCACCACCTCATCGCGGCCGGCCGCGGCTGGATGGACGCGGCAACCGGCGAGGATCTGGATCTGGGTGAACGGGTCTTCATCCTCGCCTACGGGTCCAACGCGAATCCGGGCAAACTCCTCAGCATCGACGCGGTCATACTCCAGGCGGAGATCACCGACGCCCGAGCGGTGTGGTGTAACGCGCGACGCGGCGAAGGCTCAGTGGTCGCGACACTCGTCGAGGCTCCCGGTCATGTCGAACCCTGCCCCATCCTCGCAGTCACTCCTGAAGATCTGTGGACGGTTGACGACTGGGAGTTCCCGGCTTACGAACGTGTGCCGTTCTGGGGCCGATGCACCCTGGAAAACGGGACCAGGATCGCCTCGGAGGCCAACGTCGGGGGCCCACTCCGAAGTCCCCTGGTGATCGACGGCAGCCATGTCGGCCTGCACGACTTCGACCACGCGTATGTGGATGCCCTGGTGGCCCCGAGGTGATCACTCACCTACTTGTCTACGGCACGCTGATGCCCGGCCGTGGCCGCTGGCCCGCCCTCGCCCCATGGACGAGCAGCGGGCCGGTTCCCGACTCCGTTTCCGGTCGACTGTTCGATACCGGATACGGATGGCCCGCGGCGGTGATCGGAGATGGTGGAACCATCCCCGGGTTCACAGTCCCGCTCACCTCGCAAACGCTGGCTGCAGCGCTCGCTGCACTCGACCGGATCGAGGGCACCGATCACGGACTGTTCCAAAGGATTTCGACGTTTTCGGGCAACCGCGTCCCGGTATGGGTCTATGACTGGCCGGGTCCGACTGAGCAACTGGTACCAATCGACCGCTGGTAGCCGCACACCATCACTGCTGGTTTCACTTCGGTATCAGCCGCGGCAACAACGTCATCGTCGAGTGTGAACCTGTTGCGAGAATCCGGTCCGAATCTCGCAACAGATTCACGCTCGCGAAGAAGCCCACGCCGGCGGGTTCCGACGAGCCACCAAAAACGGCCCCCGGAGAAAATCTCCGAGGGCCGTTCAATTGGTAGCGGGGACAGGATTTGAACCTGCGACCTCTGGGTTATGAGCCCAGCGAGCTACCGAGCTGCTCCACCCCGCGATGCGTCCACCAGGCTACCCAACGCGGCAGGTCATTCCAAATCGTCTCCCGAACCCCAGGTCAGAGGCCAAAGTTGCGCTGCGAAGCCACAATCGACAAGCTCGGTGGAGATGAATAAATCTTTCGCCATGCGCGCCTCGTCGGCGCTGTTGATCGCGGCTGTGGGTATCGGTGCAGCGGGTTGCGACAACAACGCAGGCCTCCAGAACTCGAATGCCCCACTACCCAGCGGGCCCCCGTCCGTATCCACGTCGAAGTCCGTCAGCACGCCGGCACCCCAACCGAATGACTACATGCGGCTGCTGCTTCAGCCGCGCGACATCTCGACGGCCGATGAGACCTTCACGGCGCAGTCGCCCGTCGCGAATCCTGATGGGCGGATCGGCGCCGAAATACTGTTGGTCAATCAGACCCAGACCCGGGGCGTCAGCATCATCATCCTCGGCGCTCCCGAGTCGGGTGCCCAAGCAGCTCTCGAGGACGCGAAGCGGGGGCTCTCGAAATCGATTGCGGCACCGAATCCACAGCCGTCGCCGGTAGGCACGAACGGGTCGATCACCACCGGTCTATCCCCCGACGGATCGAAGTCAGTCACGGTTCTGCTCTTCACCGAGGGCCCCGCGGTCGCGAGACTCGAATTCGATGGCGTACCCGGACAACCCACTCCCGGGCAGTTCGTCACCAATACCGGTCAGAAGCAGGCCATCGCGCTGCGGGTCGGCCTGTCGGACTGACCTTTACTTCGCGGAGTCGAACCTCGTCATCGCCTCGTCGAGCCTCTGCAACGCGGCACCGTATTGAGCGAAGTTGCCGCTCTGCTGCGCGTCGCGTACCGCGCTCATCGCAGACTCGATCTCTTGCAGCGCAGTGGCTTTCGCCGGCGACAGTGCCGTGGCAGCACCCGGGGCGGGCGGTATCGCGACGGGCGGTGTCGGCACCTCGGGGGCGTTCTGCCCGGGCGGTGGCGTGGCCGCCGGCGTATCCGCGGGCTGACGGGCAGGGGGTTGTTGACCCCCGGTGTTGGCCGGGGCGGGACCCGTTGCCGTCGCCCCCGCGCCAGGCCCGAAGATCCCGTCGAGGGCGGTGCTGACCGTCGGCCCGTAGCCGACCTTGTCGTTGTACATCATCGCGACCCGAATCAAGCGCGGGTACGACGATGCGGCGTCGCTGGAACCCGGCGAGGCGTATACCGGTGACACGTACAGCAATCCGCCCTGTCCGACAGGCAGCGTGAGTAGATTGCCCCACCTGATGCGGTTCTGGTTGTCACGACCGATCACGCCGAGGTCTTGGCTGACCGCCGTGTCGGTGCTGATCGCGTTGAAGGCCAGCTTGGGTCCGTTGACCTGACCGGGGATTGTCAACACCGTGATCTTGCCGTATGTCTCAGGATCCGAGCTCGCACTGATGTAGGCGGCGAGGAAATCCCGGCGGAAGCGGTTCATCGCACTCGTCAGCTGGAACGACGACGAATTGTCATTCCGGGCAAGGTCTTTGGCGACGATGTAATAGGGCGGCTGGAAGCTGCTCGCGGTCGGGTTGGGGTCCAGCGGGACGTCCCAGAAGTCCGATGTGGAGAAGAAGGTCACCGGGTCGTCGACGTGATACTTGGCCAGCAACATTCGCTGAACCTTGAACAGATCTTCCGGATATCGAAGATGCGCAGCCAGATCCGCGGAGATGTCCTTCTTCGGCTTGACGGTGTCCGGGAACACCTTCATCCACGCCGCCAGCACGGGATCCTTCTCGTCCTGGGCGTAGAGGGTGACGGTGCCGTCGTAGGCATCGACGGTGGCCTTCACGGAATTGCGAATGTAGGAGACCTGCTTGTCCGGAAGCAGCCGATTGACGGCAACCTCGTTTGAATCGGCGGTGGCCGAAGACAATGACGTCAACTCCGAGTACGGGTAATTGTCCAACGTGGTGTAGCCGTCGACGATCCACACCATCTTCTTGTTCACGATCGCCGGGTACACGGTGCTGTCGGTGGTCAGCCAGGGCGCTACGGCCTCGACCCGCTCGGCAGGATCCCGGTTGAACAGGATTTTGCTATTGGATCCGATGACGTTCGAGAACAGGAAATTCCGTTCGGCGAACTTGGCCGCAAAGACACTGCGGGCCAACCAGTTTCCTACCCCAACACCACCGGACCCGGTGTAGGTGTAGTTCTTGGTCTCGGTGTTGGTCTCGTAGTCGTATTCCCGGTCGGCGCCGGTCTTGCCGACAATCGCGTAGTCGGATGCGGTATCGGCGATCACCGGGCCGAAGTAGATGCGCGGCTGGTCCAGCACGGCCGGCCCGGGCGATACGACGCTACCGTTAGCCCCCACGACGCTGGCGAGGAATTCCGGGTAGCCGCCGTTCTGATTGGGATCGTTCGCGATGCCGCGCACGGTATTCGCCGGTGAGGCGATGAAACCGTTGCCGTGCGTGTATACGGTGTGGCGGTTGATCCAGTCGCGCTGGTTGTCTATCAGACGATCGGGGTTGAGCTCACGGGCGGCCACCACATAGTCGCGCAGGTCGCCGTCGGGCCCCTGGTAGCGGTCGATGGACAACTGATCCGGGAAGTAGTAGAAGTTCTTGCCCTGCTGGAACTGCGTGAACGCCGGGCCGATGATGGTCGGATCCAGCACCCGGATGTTTGACGTCGTGGCCCGATCCGCGGCGACCTGAGCCGCCGTGGCCGGCGAATTCCCGTTGTAATCGCGATAATTGACAACGTCATTGGTGAGGCCGTAGGCCTGCCTGGTCGCCGTAATACTGCGCCGGATGTAGTCGCTTTCCTTCTGCGCGGCATTGGGCTTGACACTGATCTGCTCCACCACCAGTGGCCAACCCGCGCCAACGATCAACGAGCTCAACACGAGCAGCACCAACCCGATACCGGGGATTCGCAGATCACGCAGGAACAGCGCGGAGAACACCGCCGCTGCACAGATGACGGCGATGGCCAACAGGATCATCTTTGCCGGCAAGACCGCGTTGATGTCGGTGTAGCCCGCACCGGTGAACGGCTTGCCGGAGCGGGTATGGCTCAACAGTTCGTAGCGATCCAGCCAGTAGGCGACCGCCTTCAGGAGGACCAGAACGCCGACCAGACTGATCAACTGGATACGCGCGGCGCGGTTCAGGGCTCCGCCCCGATTGGACAACCTGATACCGCCAAAGATGTAGTGGCCGACCAGGTTCACCAGGAACGCCAGGAAAACCGCCACCAGCAGATACGTCAGAACCACCCGGTAGAACGGCAATTCAAAGGCATAGAAGCCGAGATCTTTGCCGAACTGTGGATCGGTGATACCGAACGAACCACCGTGCAGGAACAGCTGAATCCGTGGCCAGTAGCTCTGCGCCACAGCGCCGGCCAGCAGACCCATGACCGCGGGTATACCGAGCCCGAAGACCTTGAGCCGGCCCATGACCGCCGCCCGGTAGCGGGCGACCGGATCATTGGGACCGGTATTGGGCACGAACACCGGCCGGCTGCGATAAGCCAACGCCAGCCCGCCGAAGACGATGCCGCCCACCAACAAAGCCGCCACCAGGAAAACGACAATGCGCGTGCTCAGCACCGTCGTGAAGACGGATCGGTAGCCCAACTCCCCGAACCACAGCCAGTCCACGTACGCGTCGATGAATCGCGGCCCGACCAGCAACAGCACCACGACCACGAGCGCTATGCCGATTAGGAAGCGGCTGCGCCGAGTCAGTTTCGGCATTCGCGACGGCGGCCGAATACTCACCTGTCTGGTCCCCCATCCATTTTTGGCGCGACCGCGGGTCGCTGCGCTGGGCGTACGGGCACAACTCTACGCATCGCCGAAAGGTTCCCGTCCTGCGACGATGTCGGCCTCGGGCAGGGTGCTAGCACGTGGGCGGGCGACCGCCGGAAGTCACGGTGTGAAGAGCATCGACGGCCTGGCCGAGGTTGTCGACCTTCACGAGTTCCATGCCGTCGTCGCGCATCGCGCGCGCCTCGTCACAGTTGTCGGCAGGAACCAGGAATACGGTGGCGCCCGCCTCCTGCGCGGCCACCATCTTGTGCGTGATGCCGCCGATCGGGCCCACTTTGCCCTGCGGGTCGATCGTGCCCGTGCCCGCGATGAACTTCGAGCCGTTGAGGTCACCGGTGGTGAGCTTGTCGATGACCGCCAGGCTGAACATCAGCCCGGCCGACGGTCCACCGATGTTGCCGAGGTTGAATTCGATGGAGAACGGGGCCCACGGCGCATCCAGGACGGCGACGCCCAGATACCCGTATTCGCGGTCGGGATTGGTACCGAGCGTGACGTGTGCCGTGCCGTCGGGAGCGTTCTTGCGATGGAAGTCGATGTCGAGTTCCTGCCCCGGTTTGGTGGTCTTCAACAGTGTGGTGAATGCCTCGACATTCGGCATCGGAGTGCCGTCGACCGCGGTGATCGCGTCACCGACTTGAAGCTTGCCCGCGGACGGACCGGGGTCGGTCACCTTCTCGATCCGCACCGCCTGCGGATACTTCAGATAACCGAGCGCCGCGTATTCCGCGCTGAATTCGGATTGTTTGAAATCGGCGTTCTGCGACTTCTCGACGTCGTCGCGGGACTTGTCCGGCGGGAACACGATGTCACGGGGAATCAGCTGGTCGCGGCCCGAAACCCAGAGAGCAAGAGCCTGCCCCAACGTCAGCCCGTCGCGCTGGGACACCGTGGTCATGTTGAGGTGTCCGGAAGTCGGGTGGGTGGCGGTGCCCTCGATCTCGACAACCTGCTTGCCATCGACTTCGCCGAGCGTGTTGAAGGTCGGCCCGGGCCCCAGCGAGACGTAGGGGACGGTCACCACCGTCAGCAAAAGACCGAACACGATGATGGGCACCATTGCCGTCAGCATCGTCAGAATCCGCCTGCTCACGCCGCCAACCCTAGACGGACCCCACGGCACACCCGCCCACTGAGTACGGTTGTGGCATGGCTGACCTGCCCTTCGGCTTCTCCGCCGGGGACGACCCCGACCACAATGACCCCAACAAGGACCGCAATCCCGGTGCCGGCAACCCGTTCGGAGCCGGCGCCGGCTTCAACATGGCCGACCTGGGACAGCTGTTCACCCAGCTGGGTGCGATGTTCAGCGGCGCCGGCAACCCGATGGCGGGTGGCTCTGGAAGCGCGGTCAACTACGACCTTGCGCGGAAACTCGCAGCCAAATCCATCGGCTTCACCGCACCGGTTCCCGCCGCGACGGCATCCGCGATCGCCGACGCCGTGCGCCTCGCCGAGACATGGCTTGACGGCGCCACCGCCCTGCCCGCCGGAACCACCAAGTCTGAGGCCTGGACCCCCGAGGAGTGGGTCAACGGAACGCTGGATACCTGGAAGCGGCTGTGCGATCCGGTAGCCGAACAGATTTCCACGGTGTGGGTATCCGCATTGCCCGAAGAAGCGAAGGGCATGGCCGGCCCACTGATGGCCGTCATGACACAGATGGGCGGAATGGCGTTCGGTTCTCAATTGGGACAGGCGCTGGGGACGCTGTCGCAGGAAGTGCTGACCTCCACCGATATCGGTCTGCCGCTGGGGCCTGCGGGCGTGGCGGCATTGATGCCCGCCGCCATCGAGACCCTGTCCGAAGGGCTTGAGCAGCCGCGCAGCGAGATCCTGACGTTCCTGGCTGCCCGCGAAGCGGCTCACCACCGATTGTTCAGCCACGTCCCCTGGCTGACCAGCCAGTTGCTCAACGCCGTCGAGACGTACGCCAAGGGCATGAAGATCGACATGAGCGGCATGGACGAACTGGCTCAGGGCCTGACCCCGGAGTCGCTTGCAGATCCGGCGGCGCTTGAACGCCTCCTCGGTCAGGGCATGTTCGAACCCAAGGCAACCCCGGAGCAGACGGCCGCACTGGAACGTCTTGAGGCGCTGCTGGCCATCATCGAGGGCTGGGTCCAGACGGTGGTCACCGCCGCCCTCGGGGACCGGATCCCGGGCACCGTCGCATTAAGCGAAATGCTGCGTCGGCGCCGCGCAACCGGCGGACCCGCCGAGCAGACGTTCGCGACTCTAGTCGGGCTCGAGTTGCGACCCCGCAAGATGCGGGAAGCGGCAGACCTGTGGCAACGCGTCACCGAAGCCGTCGGCTCGGACGCGCGCGACGCGGTCTGGCAACACCCTGACCTCATGCCGACGGCAGCCGATCTCGACGAACCCGCAGCCTTCATCGACCGGATCATCGGCGGCGACACCAGCGGCGTCGACATCGAAGCCGCGATCGCCGAATTCGAGAAGTCCTTCCACTCCGACGATTCCGGGCCCGACGAATCCGGGCCCGACGGGCCTGACGGACCTGCCGGGCCGCAACGGCCTGTGGATAGCTGAGTTCGTCGATCGCATCGCGGTGCCACAGTTCTCTGCGTGGCCCGGTTGCTATCGCTCGATCCGGCACTGCCCGTACTTCTCCGGCCCGACGGCGCTGTGCAAGTCGGGTGGAACCCGCGTCGCGCCGTCTTGGTGCGGCCGCCTGACGGGCTGACCACCACCGGGCTTGCCGAGGTGCTCATCGGCATGCACACGCCGGTTGGAGTGGGCGAGTTACATCGTCGGGCATCCCGGCAGGGCCTGTCTGACCGAGCCAGCTTCGACCAGCTTCTGACCGCCCTCGTCGACGCCGGCGTAGTGCGTAGTCATTCGCGACGTAAATCATTGCCGGCGTTGTCAATTCGCGTTCACGGATGCGGGCCGATCTCCGACGTCCTGATTTCGATGCTGAAATGTTCCGGCGCTCGACTGACCCACACCAGCCGCGCCAACGCGACCGCAGGGGCGGACGTCGATCTGGTGATACTCGCCGACTACCTGACCAACGACCCTCACCTGCTCAGAGAGCTCCGGATCGCCGGTGTGCCACACATGGCGGTGCGGGTACGCGACGGCTCCGGTCTGGTAGGTCCGCTGGTGGTGCCCGGCGTCACCAGCTGTCTGACATGCGCGGACATGCACCGCGCAGATCGGGATTCGGCGTGGCCCGCCCTGTCCGCTCAATTGCGGGATGTGATCGGCAACGCCGACCGCCCCACGGTGCTGGCCACGGCCGCATTGGCGCTGAGCCAGATTCAGCGCATCATCGTCGCGGTCCGTGGCGAAGAACACGCCGGCACACCGCCTGCGACGCTCGACACCACGTTAGAGGTCGACGTCCACACGAACACCATCACCAGTCGCCGTTGGTCGCGGCATCCGTTGTGCGATTGCCATGATCCCGCCGATTGAGCCCTCGGAGATATTCACCCGAGAGCGTTGATCCTGCGACGGCGTCGGGGATGATGGATAGGTGGCTGATATCAGGCGTGGCAGCGCGTCCCGTAACGCGAAGCTGGCAAGCATCCCGGTCGGAATGGCCGGGCGCGCCGCACTCGGGCTCGGTAAGAGGCTGGCGGGCAAGTCCAAGGACGAAGTCAACGCCGAGATGCTCGAGAAGGCCGCCGACCAGCTGTTCAAGGTCCTGGGCGAACTCAAGGGCGGCGCGATGAAGGTCGGCCAGGCACTCTCGGTGCTGGAAGCCGCGGTGCCCGAACAATTCGGCGCACCGTACCGCGAGGCGCTGACCAAATTGCAGAAAGACGCACCCCCACTGCCCGCCGCCAAAGTGCACCGCGTTCTCGACGCTCAATTGGGCACCAAGTGGCGGTCCCGATTCAGTTCCTTCTCCGATACCCCGGTCGCGTCGGCCTCCATCGGCCAGGTACACAAGGGGGTGTGGTCGGACGGCCGCGAGGTCGCGGTCAAGATCCAATACCCGGGCGCCGACGAGGCCCTGCGTGCCGATCTGAAAACCATGCAGCGCATGGTCATCGTGCTCAAACAACTGACGCCCGGAGCCGACATCCAGGGCGTCGTGGACGAGCTCATCGAACGCACCGAAATGGAACTCGACTACCGCCTCGAAGCCGAGAACCAGCGCGCGTTCGCGAAAGCCTATGAGGGACATCCACATTTCGTGGTTCCGCACATCATCGCGAGTTCACCGAAGGCGATGATCACCGAATGGATCGACGGCGTCCCGATGTCACAGATCATCCGATCCGGGACAGCCGACGAGCGTGACATCTGCGGCACAAGGCTTTTCGAGCTCACCTTCGACGCGCCTGCCCGCGTCGGCATGATGCACGGTGATGCGCACCCCGGAAATTTCATGCTGCTTCCCGACGGCAGGATGGCCGTCATCGACTTCGGCGCTGTCGCGCCGCTGCCGGGCGGCCTGCCGATAGAACTCGGTCAGGCGATTCGGCTTGCTCGTGACAAGAACTACGACGAACTGCTTCCCACTCTGGAGAAGGTCGGATTCATCCAGCGCGGCGAGAACGTGTCGATCCGCGAGATCGACGACATGATGCGCCAGTACGTCGAACCCATCGAGGTCGACGTCTTCCACTACACCCGAAAGTGGCTGCAGCGCATGACCGCCGTCAATATGGACCGCTCGGTGCAGCAGATCAAGACCGCCCGGCAACTGGACCTGCCTGCGAAACTTGCGATTCCGCTGCGAGTGATCGCGTCGGTAGTGGCGATCTGCGCGCAGCTCGACGCCCATGTTCCGGTAAAGGCGCTCGCAACCGAGCTGACACCGGGATTCGCCGAGACCACCTGAGCCGAGTCTGCGTGCAGATCATGTTTTCCGTGGAAAACGCGATCTGGGCGCAGACTCGGGACATCAGGCCGCAACCCCGTCCTTGCGCGGACGCCCCCGCGGCCGTTTGCGTTCGACGATGCTCCCCCGATCGATGATCTCGCCGCCCCAAACACCCCACGGCTCAGCACGTTCCAGCGCGGCACGTAAACACTGGCGCTGAATGGGGCACTCACCGCAGAGCGACTTCGCGCGTTCCAGATCGGCGGGGCTCTCGGCGAACCACAAATCGGGGTCGCTCACGTGACACGGCAACAGTGCCGACATGTCGTTGTTCACCTGCTTCCTCTATTCGTTGAGTGGATCGCCCGGCTCGCGTATGCAAGTGCCTCGCATATACAAAAAGGCCACGGATCCGTTGACTTCGGGTCCGTGGCCAGGTGGCTGAATCGTGGAGCTTCCTAGATGGCGCTCCTGTCCACGGACGGGGCTGCTGCGGCGTCGGCGTGCCCGGCACGGCGCTTGGGCTGGGCAGCATTGGGCTGGGCAGCATTGGGCTGGGCAGCAATAGCCATGGCGGCGGCACGGAAGGACGACGGTCGACGCGTACTACGTACGACGCAATTGACGGTGGTCAACATCTCGAGGCCCCTCCTCTCTCGTCACGCACGAATTTCGTGGATCTATCGGACCCGAGGCTAACGCGAATCGCGTTCGGACCACAAGCGATTTTCTGACCTGCGGTTATCTGCACTACTGATGGTTGCGGACCATGTCGAGCACATCTGGTCCGAATTGCTCAAGCTTGCGGGCACCGATACCTGGAATCGCGACCAACGCCGCGTCGTCGGTCGGCAGCGACTCCGCGATGGCGATCAGCGTGTTGTCGGTGAAGACGACATAGGCCGGCACCTTCATCTCGGTCGCTGTGCGCAGTCGCCACTCCTTGAGTGCGGCGAGAAGCACGTCGTCGACGTCGACCGAACACGTTTCGCAGCGCCGCAACATGATTGACGGCGCCGAGGTAAGAACGGCATTGCACACCCGGCATCGCTTCGTCTCGCCACGCTGTCGACGGGTCTTCCCCTGCGACTGATCGAGTGCGGCCTGCGGGGCGATGCCGTTGAGGAACCGCGACGGGCGTCGCGACTGGCGGCCACCCGGTGAGCGGGACAACGCCCAGGTGAGTTCCAAATAGACTCTCGCCCTGGTGATTCCGACGTAGAGGAGGCGTCGCTCCTCTTCGACCGCCTCACTGTCCGGACCATGCGCAAGCGCATGACTGATCGGGAGCGTGCCGTCGACCAACCCCACGACGAACACCGCGTCCCATTCAAGGCCCTTCGCGGCGTGCAGCGACGCCAGCGTGACGCCCTGCACCACCGGTGGATGGCGGGAGTCGGCCCGAACCCGCAACTCGGCGACCAACGCAGGCAACTCCAGGTCCGGACGCGCAGCCGCCTCTTCGTCCACGAGTTCGGCAAGTGCCGTCAGTGCGTCCCAGCGCTCGCGGGCCCGGGTGCCAGACGGCGGCTCTGCCGTCAGGCCGATCGGTTCGAAGACCGCGCGGGCCACCTCGGGCAGCGGCCCCTGGGCGCCCCTTTCGGCCGCACGCTGCAACGCCAGCAACGCCTGTCGAATCTCCTGCCTGCTGAAGAAGCCCTCGCCACCGCGGACCTGAAACGCGATGCCCACCTCGGTGAGCGCCTCTTCATAGGCTTCGGATTGGGCGTTGATGCGGTAGAGGATCGCGATCTCGGAGGCCGGAGTGCCGGACTCGATGAGTCCCTTGATCGATTTCGCGACGGCCTTGGCCTCGGCGACCTCGTCGGGATGGTCGCGGAAACGCGGCGCAGGCCCCGGCGGGCGCTGACCGATGAGATGCAATTTGCTGCCGGCGACACGTCCACGCGCGGCCGCAATCACCCGGTTCGCCAACGACACCACCTGTGGCGTCGACCGATAGTCACGTTCCAGCCGGACCACGGTGGCGTCTGGGAACTCCCGGGAGAAGTCGAGCAGGTAGCGGGGCGTGGCGCCGGTGAACGAGTAGATGGTCTGGTTGGCGTCGCCCACCACCGTCAGATCATCGCGGTCCCCGAGCCACGCGCTGAGCACGCGCTGCTGCAGCGGCGTCACGTCCTGGTACTCGTCGACGACGAAGCAGCGATACCGATCGCGGAACTCACCCGCCACGGACTGATCGTTCTCGATTGCCGCGGCTGTATGGAGGAGCAAATCGTCGAAGTCCAGGAGCGCGACGCCGTCGCGGTCAGCCTTCAACTTCTCGTAGTAGGTGTAGACGGCGGCGACCTTCTCCGCGTCGAGCGGAATGTCGCGACTCACCTTGGCGACAGCCTCCGCGTAGCCCTCGGGACTGATCAGCGACGCCTTCGCCCACTCGATCTCGCCGGCGAGATCGCGGACATCGTCAGTGCTGGTTTGCAGCCGGCAACGGTTAGCGGCCGTCGCCACGACGGCGAACTTGCTGTCCAAAAGCTCCCAGCGGGTGTTGCCGACTACGCGGGGCCAGAAGTACTGCAACTGGCGGCGCGCCGCCGCATGGAACGTGAGCGCCTGCACCGATGCGACCGACGCACCGGCCCCGGTGTCCATGGCACGCAGGCGGCTGCGCATCTCACCGGCCGCGCGGGAGGTGAAGGTGACCGCCAGCACCTGGCCCGCTGCCACATGCCCGTTGGAGACCAAATGCGCAATGCGATGCGTGATGGTTCGCGTTTTCCCGGTGCCCGCACCGGCCAACACACACGTGGGCCCCCGAGCGGCCAGCACCGCCTCGCGCTGCTCATCGTCAAGACCGGCCAAGAGATCGGAGGGCACCGGCATGGGTTCCATCTTGACAGGGGTCTGCGACAGGCCGCACTCCACTTCCCCCGGGCGACGCCGGTAGGTTTGAGCGCCTATGGCTTCCACAGACGTTCAGATCACCATGTACAGCACTGTGTGGTGCGGCTATTGCCGCCGACTCAAGACCGCACTGAAGTCCGCCGGCATTGCGTTCAACGAAGTCGATATCGAGCACGACGCCGCCGCCGCTGCTTTCGTACGGTCGGTGAATGGTGGCAACCAGACCGTTCCGACCGTCAAGTTCGCGGACGGTTCCGCGCTGAGCAACCCGAGCCTGGCCGACATCAAGGCCAAACTGGCCTAGGGAGAACGCCGAGGTCGACGTTTCGGCCGCTTCTTCTCGCACTTTCGCGCCCGTTTGTGGGGTTGGGCGCTGTTATAAGGCAGCCCAGGACTCGATGATCTCGCGGGCGATCGAGATCGAGCCCGGCAACAGCAGCCGAGACTGAGAAGCACTGCTCCAGTCGCCCTGGTCCAGCGCCTCACGCACCTGTGCACGGGTGAACCACTCCGCCTGCGCTATCTCGCCATCACTGAACACAAACTCCTGATCCGGATCGCCGATCGCGTGGAAACCCACCATCAGCGAGCGCGGAAACGGCCAGGGCTGGCTCCCCAGGTACTCCACGTCGCGAACATCCAGACCGATCTCCTCGGCCACCTCGCGAACAACGCACGTCTCGAACGACTCCCCCGCCTCAACGAATCCCGCGATCAACGAGAACAACCGCTCGGGCCATACCGTCTGGCGCGCCAGCACACAGCGATCGCCGCCGTCATGCACCAGACAAATGACCGCCGGATCAATGCGCGGGTACTCCTCATCGCCGCCAAGCGGATTCAGCCGCGCCCAACCGCCTTTCACCGGAACGGTCGGCGAACCGTCCACCGGGCTGAACCGCGCACGATCGTGCCAGTTGAGCAAGGCGACGGCAGAGGCAACCAACTGTGCGCTCACGTCGTCGAACGATGTCCCACCGCGGCGCAGGTCGACGATTTCCGCGTCATCGACGGCCTCCAGCCTCGCCCGTACCGCCCACACATGACGCCCATCGGCGATGCGGCCGAGGAAGACCGCGTCGGCCGGCGGACGATCACCCAATGCAGCGGCCGCTTCGCGCACGACCCGGCCACCGGAGACCATCACCTGATTCCGGGGATCCACCCGGATCAGCGCGGCGTTCGCCCAGCCCGCGACTGCGGCATCGACGTCGGTGCGCAGATTGTCGGAACGATCAGCGCCGACCCGCGACAGCAGTGGCACATTGCGCAGCCGGAAGCTCACAGCTCAGTCGCCCTTGCTGCGGACGTACAACAATCGGTCGGTGGGCTCCAGGATGTCCGCCTCCGGGGCATCGACCCGCATCAGCCGCCCCTCCCTGACCACGCCGAGCACGATGTCGGGGAGATGACGGGCCGACCCACCCACCTCCTGGTGCTCGACTTCACGCTCGGCGATAGCGAAGCCCGCATCCGGAGTGAGGAGGTCTTCGATGATCTCCACCACGTTCGGCGTCGAGGTGGCAATCCCGAGGAGGCGACCGGCCGTCTCGGAGGACACCACCACGGAGTCGGCACCGGACTGTCGCAGCAGATGCTGGTTCTCCGCTTCGCGAACCGCGGCAATGATCTTCGCCTTCGGCGCGAGTTCACGCGCAGTCAGCGTGACGAGCACCGCGGTCGGATCGTTGTTCGTGGCGACGACAATCGACTCGGCATGTTGGGCCCCGGCCAACCGCAAGACGTCCGCCTTGTTCGCGTCGCCGAGAACCGTCACCAGGCCCGCGGCGTTCGCGCGGTCCAGAGACGCCTGATCGGTGTCGACGACGACGATCTCGGCCGGCACTGCGCCGTCACCGAGCATCGCCGTGACCGCCGTCTTACCCTTGGTTCCGTATCCGATGACGACGGTGTGGTTGCGCACTGTCTTCCTCCATCGCTGAATCTTGAGGGCCTGGCGCGAGGCCGTGGTGAGCGTCTCCACGGTGGTACCGACCAAGACGATCAGGAACGCCACCCGCAGCGGCGTGATCACCAGGACGTTCACCAAACGGGCCGTTTCGGTGTACGGGGTGATGTCCCCGTAGCCGGTGGTCGAGAGCGACACCGTGGCGTAGTAGAGGCAGTCCAGAAACGTCAGTGGACCGTCTTTGACATCGCGATAGCCATCCCGGTCGAGATAGACGATGATGACCGCCGCGAACAGCGCACCCAACGCGTAGAGAACCCGCCGCGCGATACGCCGGCCCGGACTGACGAATTTATCGGGGATGTGCAGATATTCGACAAGCGCGCTATCCGGTTTTTCGGTGAGGTTGTCGTCCATCGCAGCTAGTCGGCGTCGCAACCTACCCTTGGCCACGAGCACAATGTAACCACGTCACCGAACAGGACCGAGCCGTCACACGCCACCAGCCAGGCCCGCCCCTCTTCCGCTGCAGATCCCGATGGTCATCTAGGCACGTCACGTCCGTCGCGACACCCCGCAGCCGTAGCGAGCAGCTCCGCCAATTCGTCTGGACCGGGGAGACCTTCCGGGACCACGGTCCGCCCGGAACGCACGTAATGGAACGCCGCGTCCACGTTCGTCTCAGAACAGCCCCGAATCGCCGCCCACGCCAGCCGGTACACCGCCAACTGGACAGCGGCACGTCGCTGCGCCTCCTCGCCCGCAGGCTGTTCCCCCGTCTTCCAGTCCACCACCGTGAAGGTGCCGTCCGGATTGGCGAATACTGCGTCGATTCGGCCTCGAACCACCGTGCCGACGATCGCCATCTCGAACGGCACTTCAACCTCGACCGGGGTCCGCACAGCCCACCGCGACCCCGTGAAGGCGTTCTGCAACGCGGCGAGTTCCTCGGCGTCGACGGGAGTGTCATCGACGGCCCCGGGGAGATCGTCGAGGTCGAACAACCGCTCTGCGCCGTAGAAACGTTGCACCCATTCATGGAACGCAGTACCCAGGAGGGCCTGCGGGTCGGGCCTGGACGGCATCCGCCGGATCAGCTTGCGGATGGCACCTCGCGGGTCCTTGTCGAGTTCGACCAAGGCACTGACCGACAGTTGACCCGGCAGTGCGACGGGCGCCGCGACCGGAGTGCGGTTCCGTTCGGCGAGAAGCGCGTCCACGGCGTCTGCCCAGCCTTCGGGGTCGCCGCAGTCATCCGGGAGCGCCGATGCCGCTCTCACCAGCTCGGCACCCCGCTCCATCTCCGCGCGGCGACCTCCCGGGGAATCAGCGGGCCACACCGCCTCGATTGGCTTGCTCTGCAACGGGTTACGCTCCCCGGGCTCCGGAGGATCGGCCCACTGCTCCAGCTCCCCGCACGGATCACCCGCCGCAGCGGAGGCCTCGATGATGTCCTTGATCTCACAGAGAAACTCCGACGCTCCCCGGGGCTTCAATCCCGTCGCTCCCCACTGGTGGCCGGACAGCAGCAGCGTGTCCTCAGCCCGCGTGATCGCGACGTACAGCAATCGGCGTTCCTCGTCGATGCGCCGCCGCTCCAACTGGTCTCGGTGGGCGACAATGCTGTCGGACAAATCTTTTCGGTCAGTCACCGACGACACGTCGAGCACGGGCACACCGATGGTGCCGGTGTCGGCCCGGTCGCCCCGGAACAGCGGCGGCAGATCGCCCGGGTCGGTCAGCCAGGTCCGCTTCGAGGCGGTCGACGGGAACACCCCGCCGCTGAGGTGCGGCACCGCCACCAGTTCCCATTCCAGCCCCTTCGCCGCGTGCACCGTCAGGATCTGCACCCGGCCTGTGGCTACGCCGACGTCGGCAGGTTCGAGCCCGTTCTCCACGACCTCCGCGGCTGCAAGATATTCGAGCAGGCCATCCACGTCGGCGCATCGCCGCGACGAGTAGTCGGCAACGACGGTGGCCAGCCGGTCAAGATTTTCCGAGCCCGTCCATCCGGCAGCAACGCCTCTGGAGGCCCGTGCCTCGACATCGATCCTCATGACCCGCCGGGTCTCGGCGAGCAAGTCAACCAACGAATGACTCAAAAATGTTCTCAGCCAAGATAATTCATCTGCCAGAGCGTTGATCCTGAGGTACCCCTCGGCGGAGTACGCTTCGGCGGTGCCCGGGTCGGCAAGGGCGTCAGCGAGGCACGGACTGTCTGCGTCGGGCGCTGCTGACTCGATGACCTGCTCAGCGGATGTGGCGGCTGGCCGCGGCCCAGCGATGGACACCGCCCGACGCCATAATGCGGCGATATCCTTCGCGCCGAGCCTCCATCGCGGGCCGGTCAGCACCCGCAGTGCCGCGGCGCCGGCCGTCGGGTCGGCGACAAGCCTCAGCATGGCCACCACATCGGCGACCTCCCTGATCGACAACAAGCCCGCCAATCCCACCACTTCGACCGGCACGCCCCTCGCCGCAAGAGCCTCCGCGATCGGCCCGGAATCCGCGTTGCGGCGCAACAACACCGCCGCCGTCGGCACCGGCGTCCCGGCTTCGGCGGCCTCCCGGTAGCGGTTCGCGATGTGATCGGCGACCCACTCGCGTTCTTTCTCGACATCGCTCAACAGTGCGCATCGCACCGTTCCCGGCGGGGCGTCAGGGCGCGATTGCAATGGCTGTACTGCGACCGACCGCCGCCGGGCTTCGACTGAGACGGCATTGGCCACATGCAGGGTCCGCGGTGGATTGCGCCAGCTCGTGCTCAGTTCGAGGGTGGGCGCCGGTGATCCGTCGGCAAACGGGAAATCCGTCGCAAATCGGGGCAGGTTAGCCGCTGACGCCCCCCGCCACCCGTAGATCGACTGGATCGGATCCCCTACCGCTGTCAGTGCCAGCGAATCGTCCGCTCCCCCGCCGAACAGCGAGGACAGCAGGATGCGCTGGGAATGTCCGGTGTCCTGGTATTCATCGAGCAGCACCACGCGGAAGCGGCCGCGCAGGTCCGCCCCCACCCCGGGACAGGTGTGTGCCAACGTCGCCGCGGCGGACATCCGCGAGCCGAAGTCCATCACCTTGTCGGACCGCATTCGTTCTCGGAGAGCATCGACCAACGGCACCAGCGCGGCGCGCTCGGTCTGGGTGGCCAGCATTCCCAGTAGCCATTGATTAGGCCCCCGATCGCGCTGGTTGCGCCCCGGCGGCAGGTGATAGACGAGCCGTTCGAGTTCGACGTGGCTGTCGAGCAGTTGCCCGGTGCCAACCAGGTGCTCTGCCAGCTCGCCCGACAGTCGCAGAACCATGGCGGTGATGGACGCCGGGGACTTGTCGGTGCGCAGTGGGCCCGGATAGGCATTCACCACTTCGAATGCCAACTGCCACAGCTCAGTTGGGCTGAGAAGCCGCGCGGCGGGCTCGACCGGCAGAAGCAACCCGTGCTCGCGCAGCAGAGATCCGGCGAACGCGTGGTACGTGCTGACGGTCGGTGCGCCGTCCGCTGATCCATCAGACACACCGAAGTGGCCGGCGAGGCGCGCCAGACGTGACCGCACCCGTCGAAGCAACTGCCCGGCGGCCTTGCGCGTGAACGTCAAACCCAGAACTTGATCGGGCTTCGCAAAACCGTTGGCCACCAACCACACCACACGCGCCGCCATCGTCTCCGTCTTTCCGGCCCCGGCGCCGGCGACAACGACGAGCGGGCCGGGCGGCGCCGAGATCACCGCGGCCTGCTCGGCGGTGGGCTGGGGCAGGCCAAGCGCTTCGGCGAGCTCACCGGGACCGTACGTCATGAAGGATCTCCAGTCGGTGTCGTGTGCGCGGGGCAACTAGACTTGATCGGGCAGTTCCCGCAACCGGCGTTGGTCCGCGCGACGAAATGCGGACCGGCGGTCGCAGCGGCCGCTTGCCTCACCGTGTCCTGCCAGTCGGCCCGCATCTGTTCTGTCATCGCCGTCTGCTCGCGCTGCGTCGCTCCCGACGATGACGGCTTGGCGACGTACACCAGCCTGCCCCCGCCCGGCTGATCGCCCTCGCCGCACGCGCCTGCGGAAATGGCCAGCTGATACAGCCCCAATTGCGCATGCCGCTGCGCGTCATCCTTGGTGACGGGGCTCTTGCCGGTCTTGACGTCAACAATGACAAGGCGCCCTTCCGGGTCACGCTCGAGCCGGTCCGCCCTGCCCCGAACCCGAACCCCGGGCAATCCATCGGATGGCTCCACCACCACTGTTTCGATGTCGACTTCGGTGCCGATCTCGGTCAGCTCGTGCCGAGTCGAGGACCGCCAGGCAACAAACGCCGATAACATCCCACGGTGTCTGTCCAATTCGTTGGCCGCATACCAGGGTGAGTCGAACGGCACACTGTCCCAAAGTCTTTCGAGCTCGGCAATCAACTGCGCCTCCGTCTTGCCGGATTCGGCAACCAGCGCGTGCACTACGGAACCGAGTACCGGCTGAAGTCCTCCGCGGTCAGCACCGCCATGGCGTTCGGAGAACCACCGCAGCGGGCAATCGGATAGCGTCTGCACAGTCGAAGGACTCAGCAATGCCGTGTGGTCATCACCACTCCACAACGGCTCACTGGTGCTCAGTTCGGTCATTCCGTGCCATTGCGCCGGATCGGCACCGGGAACCCCGGCCTCGGCCAGTCTTGCCAGTTGCTTTGCCGCCGTGACACGTTCGGCGTCAGTGACCGATCCGGTGACCCCGCACACCACCGAGCGAAGCCGACCAACGAGGGCGGTGGGCGAGAGCAAGGGCGGCGCGGCGACGGGCTCGATCGGACCGCCGGATACACCGCCATCCACAGTTGCCAATGCCGCGATCTCGTCGAAGAACGGCGACGGCAACGTGCAATCGTCACCGCTCGTGTCATCGACAGCGGTGACCACCAGCCGGCGCCGGGCCCGGCCCATCGCCGCAATCAACAGCCGGCGTTCCTCGGCGAGCAGAGGAGCCCGTGTCGACACGTCGTCTCCGAGCCCGTCGAGCGCATCCAGCAGCCGCTGCGTGCCCAACACGCCGCCGCGAGGTGTTGTGTTGGGCCACAAGCCATCCTGCAGCCCGGCGATGATCACCACATCCCAGTCCCGGCCCAGCGCCGCATGCGGACTCAGGATGGCGACCTCGTCGGCTTGAGGCGCAGTGTCAGCGCCCACCGGAGCAAGCCGCAGACCTGACACATGTTCGAGCAGGCCACGCAGTGAGGCCCCGGTGGTTCGGCAGACATATTGTTCGGCGACGTCGAAGAGCGCGGTGACGGCAGCGATATTGCGATCGGCGAGTCCGCCTTCCACACCGCCGCGTTCGGCGGCGGCCAGCCACCTACGCTGCAGGCCACTACGTTCCCACGCCTGCCAGAGGGTCACGCGCGGATCGCCGTGCCGGCGATGCGCGCCGGCCGCCGCCGCAAGAACCGACCGGACGCGTATCACCGGGCCCGCCAACGATTTCGGCAAGTCGGGCGCCGGCCCGGTCAGCGCGTCCACCAGATCGCCGCGACCGGCGCGGCGCAGGCTCCGCCGCAACTGTCGAAGCGACACCGGATCGACCCGCCCGATCGGGCCGGTCAGCAGCGTCAACGAGCGTTGCTCGTCCAGACCCCCGAGGGTCGCCTGGAGAACCGTCAGCAACGCCGACGCCGACGGATGATCGACGAGTGGCCCGTCAATCGCCGGGCGCGCAACCGGCACCCCGGCCCCGGCTAGAACCCGGGGAAGAGTGCTCGCGCCGGCCACAGACCGCACGATCACTGCCAGCCGCGACCACGGGATGCCGTCGATCAGATGTGCCCGCCGCAGGGTATCCGCGATCAGCGCCGCCTCGCCGTCGGCCGACGCCGCCACGCGGACACTCACCGAACCGTCATCCGTGCCGCATCGGCCGTCGAATCCACGCCAGGCGGCGACTCCGGGCAACGCCGACGCGATACCCCCGACGGCACGAGCAACCGCGGGAGCACAGCGATACGACTGGGTCAGCTTCAACGCCGGAGAGTCGTTGCACAACAACGAATTCGGCTCGGCGCCACGGAATCCGAACACCGTCTGATTCGGATCCCCTGCCAGAACAGTCAGCTCGGCTCCCCCGGCCACCGCCCGGACGAGGCGCATCGCCTGCGGATCGAGATGCTGCACGTCATCGACAAGGAGAAACCGGACCCTGGCACGCTCCTCGGCCAGCAGTTCGGGGTCGATCGCCAGCGCCTCCAGTGCCGCGCCCACCAGTTCGGCTGCGCCCAGCGCCGGGACCGTCGCCTGCGGGGCGGCCGTACCAACTGCGGCGCGCAAGAGCATCACCTGTTCGAACTGCTGCGCAAACCGGCCCGCCGCCGTCCACTCCGGCCGACCCGACAGCCGACCGATCCGCTGCAGTGCCATCGGGTCGACTCCGCGTTCCGCGCAGCGGGCCAGCAAATCGCGTAGCTCAGTAGCGAAACCGTCGCTGAGAAGTGCAGGGCGCAACGCTTCCGGCCACCTCGACACCGACCGATCACCGTCGGCGAGATCGCCGGCCAGCAGATCGCGAATGATGCCGTCATGCTCGGCACCGGTGATCAGGCGCGGCGGCGGATTGCCGGCCCGAGATGCCGCCCGCCGCAAAACCGCGAAAGCATAGCTGTGGATGGTCCGCACCAGCGGTTCGCGAATCACCGCGCGGCACGGCTCTTCCGAATGCTCCTTGAGCAGAGCCGCAGTGAGCGCGGCGCGCGCCGTGGCCGCGAGCCGGGGAGAACCCGTGAGCAACAGCACCGATTCGAGATCGGCACCAGCGGCGATGCGCGCGGCCGCAACAGCCACCAGTGCGCAGCTCTTGCCGGTTCCCGGCCCACCGACCACTCGAACCGTCCCCCGAAGCGCGGGATGAAGCAGATCGTCGATTCCGCCGAGGTCGGCGAGGGCTTCGACCGAATCCGCGATAGTCACATCGGCATGACACCACGACGGTATGACAATTTCGGATGGCAGCATGGGGCGGTGCCACAAGCTCTGCATATCCATAGGTATGGACCGCCCGGACCGTTCCGAATCCTGGCCATTCACGGCCTGGGAGGACACGGTCAACGCTGGCGAACCTTGGCGACGCAACACCTACCCGACCTCCCGGTCGCTGCTCCCGACCTGATCGGCCACGGACAGTCGACATATTCCGCGCCGTGGACCATCGATTCCAACGTGGCCGCACTCGCGGACCTCGTGGCGAACGAATCCGACGGCCCCGTGTTGGTGGTCGGTCATTCGTTCGGCGGTGCCATCGCGTTGAACCTTGCGGCAGCCCATCCGGATCTGGTGTCCGGTTTGGTTCTGCTGGATCCCGCCATCGGGCTCGACGGTGAGTGGATGCGCCAGATCGCCCAGGCGTCGGCGGCGTCGCCCGACTACGCCGATCGCGAAGAGGCACGCACCGAGAAGATCAACGGGTCATGGGCCGATGTTCCCGTCGCCGATCTAGACGACGACCTCGATCAACATCTGCTCCCGTTGCCCAACGGCAGGTACGGCTGGCGAGTGTTCGGGCCGGCCATCATGTCTTACTGGAGCGAACTCGCCCGCGAGATCGTATTCCCCCGCAACGGAATTCCCACGACGCTAGTACTCGCGACATTGACGCAGCCGCCCTACGTCGGTACCGAATTGATCGAAGGACTGTCCGAACGGCTCGGTGCTGACTTCACCCTGGTCAACCTCGATTGCCGGCACATGGTCTCCCAGGCGCGTCCGGCGGATACGGCCGCGATCATTCGCACGATGCTGGGCTGACAAGATGTCCAAAGTCACCGATGCCCAGGTCGAACTCGTCCGCCGGCTGGTGGCTTCGATTCCACCGGGCCGGGTATCGACCTACGGCGACATCGCCTCGGCTGCAACACTTTCCAGTCCGCGCATCGTCGGCTGGATCATGCGTACCGATTCGGCAGACCTCCCCTGGCACCGCGTGATCACCGCTTCCGGCCGCCCCGCCACGCATCTGACGAGCCGGCAACTGGAACTGTTACGCGCAGAAGGAGTTCTGGCCACCGACGGGCGGATCGACCTCACCACTGCACGCCATCGCTTCGAGTAGCGATCAGAGAGCTAGCCGGACCAACGCCGCCGTCCGCGCCAATCCGGGAAACGCCTCCGCCGAGGAACGTGGATGCAAGGCATGCACGGCGAGCCGGAAGATCAAGGCGCGCAACAACATCTGGGGCCATTCCGGCAACGTCTCCCATCTTTCGATCAAGCCGTCGTCGGCATCGCCCCAGGCCAGTGCGTCCACCACCGCCACCCCGGCCGCCCATGACGCCGGTCGCCAATACGGCGTGATGTCGGTGATCCCGGGAGGTGCTGCGCCGAAGAACACGACGGTTTCGAAGAGGTCTCCATGGACGAGCTGGCTGGGACTCTTGGTGGGCTTGCGCAATGCCGCCAGCTGGTTGATCAAGTCGACGGACTTCTCTGCGTCAGCCGTACCCGGAGACACGATCGCGTTCGGCGGCAGCGAATGCAGCGGGCGGTCTTCCCACGCCGCGCGATCCGCGACCACGAAAACGTCGACATCGGTCCACGGGATCCCCGGCGCCTGGGTCAGAAATCGCGGACGCTCGAGCGCCGCCGTCGCCTCATGGAGTCGAATCCCCGCCGAGACCACCTCATCATGGCGAGGTTCAGCAGTGCCCTCGACAAAGGTGTCTGCCCGCCAGCCGGACACCACGTAGCGCCCATCAGTGGATCTGACCGGCCTGGCCAGCCGGACGCCGTCGATGAACAGCGCTTCGCGAACTTTGGCCGACCAAGCGGCGCGAGCATGGTCGGCCACCATGGACAGCACCACTTCACCGCAACGCCAGCCGTCGTCCCAACTCGTCCCGAGAGGCTCGGCTTCCGCGGACCTGGTACCGAACGCTGCCATGACATGAGCAGGCGGTCGTTCGTCACTCACGTCACACAGCCTAAAGTGTCGGGACGCGGCGAGCCGTCAGTACCTCGCCATGTCGGGTTCCAATTGCTCGGCCCACGCCATGATCCCGCCCTTCAGATGGCGCACACCCGCGAACCCCGCCTCCCTGAGCGCCGCGAGAACGACCGCCGAACGGACCCCTGTCTTGCAGTAGAGCACCACGGCACGGTCCCGGGGGACGTCAGCCAAACCCCGACCGGCATCGAACGCCGACTGCGGCACCGAACGGGCACCGTGGATGCGGTTGATCGCCCACTCCGCCGGCTCGCGCACGTCGATCAGAGCGACCTCGCCGGCGGCCAGCAGATCGCGCAGTTCAACCGGCGTTATCGCCGAATCGACGGCTGCCTGTGCGTCATCGTCCGGCAGCCCGCAGAACTGCTCATAGTCGGCCAGTACGGTCACCTTCGGTGCCTGCGGATCCTTGCGAATCGAGATCGTCCGGTACGTCATGGTCAGCGCGTCGTACGTCATCAGACGACCCAACAGACATTCACCGATACCGGTGATCAACTTGACGGCTTCGGTGGCCATCACCGCGGCGATCGACGCACAGAGCACACCCAGGACGCCGCCCTCCTCGCATGACTGCACAGTGCCCGGCAGCGGCGGTTCGGGAAACACGTCGCGGTAGTTGAGGCCGCGACCGCCCGGAGCATCCTCCCAAAAGACCGACACCTGGCCTTCGAAGCGAAGGATCGAACCCCACACGTACGGCTTGCCCGCTAGGACCGCGGCGTCGTTGACCAGGTAGCGGGTGGCAAAGTTATCGCTGCCGTCGACGATCAGGTCATAGTGCGCGAACAGATCGACCGCATTGTCGGCGGTGAGCCGGAACTCGTGCAGTCGCACGTCGACAAAGTGATTGAGATGCCGAATCGATTCGGCGGCGCTCTGAGCCTTGGACCGGCCCACGTCCGATTCGCCATGAATGATCTGGCGCTGGAGATTCGATTCCTCGACAACATCGTCCTCGACGATGCCCAGGGTGCCCACACCCGCGGCCGCCAGATACATCAACGTCGGCGAGCCAAGCCCGCCCGCACCGACCACAAGCACCCGCGAACTCTTCAGCCGCGTCTGACCTTCTACGCCCAGTTCCGGAATGATCAGGTGCCGGCTGTAGCGCACAACCTCGTCGCGACTCAGATCCACGACAGGCTCCACCAGAGGCGGCAGCGGCGCCGACATCCCCTGCGTCAATCTCAGGCGATCGGATACGGCCACGGGTTGAATCGGCACGTCTTGCCGTCCGCTTTGACGAAATCGGGGTCGAAACGTGAAGCGTCGTCGTCGGACGTCGAGAAGGTCTGCTGCATCATCACGGGTGCCAGGCTGCCGTTCTGGTCGCACGGTTCGTGATGCACGTAACCGATCGCGTGACCGACCTCATGATTGATCAGATACTGCCGATAGGAACCGACATCCCCCTGGAACGACACCGCACCGCGAACCCAGCGCGCTTCGTTGATGAACACACGCGGCTGGGAATCCGGCCCGTACGCCGGGTTGTAGCAGGACGACTCCAGAGGGATCTCGTAACCGCACCCCTCACGCACCGTCAGCGGCGAAGTCAGAGAGACCCGGAAGTCCGGCTTGATATCCGTTGTACTGTCGTCGATTCGCTGGAATGCGAACTGCGGGTTGTGGGTCCAACTCTTCGGGTTGTCCAGGGTCTGGGTGACCATCTGGGCGAATCCGTCGTCGCCGCCGAAGGACGTGGTGTCGATCCCGTCCTCAACTTCCACGGTGTACATGAAAACCTTCGCGGTGCCCTTGCCGACCTGCGGCGTCGTTCCAGGCACCACGTGCCAGGTCTTCTCACCGGCCTCACTGAACGGCCCGCCCTGCGGCAACATTCCGGTGGGCAGATTGGCGTCGAACTCCGTCAGCCCCCGCGGCGGCGCACCAATGATCGATGTGCCGGTCGATCCGATGGTCGGAGGCGCTTTGACCTCCGGGAGGCTGTCCGCAACGGGTGCCGCGGTGCCGTTGAGAGCCTGATACACCACAACCACTGTGACCACCATCAACGCGGGTAAGGCGTACGCACGCCAGCCGTAGGTCGACACGAAACGACCGAGCCAACTCTGTTTGCGCCACCGCTGGTGGTCGTCCCGGTTGGACCGCCGGCTACTTCTGACCCGGCCCACATCTTCGGCGACCGGATCGCGTTGAGCCCGCAGCGGCTCACGCCACTCGTGGCGCAGCACCGGCGTCCCACCGCCCCCACGGCGCCCCGGCTCATAGCTCACCGCCCCAGGATGGCACACCTGACATGCGGCCGACTTCCGGCGCGCCAGGCGCCGGGACCTCTCCGCCCGGCCGGGCGGCGACCGTCGACGACGAACTGGTAGTAATCTCGGTCCGACGGGACACACCAGATTGAGGGGCTATGAGCGATCTCACCGAAACGACCGAGCGAAAAGCCGCTCGATCCTCTGGTGGCGACCGCCCCCCGGGTCGGCGGGGAGCCCGGATGCCCCGCGACGAACGCCGGGGACAGCTGCTCGGCTCAGCCAGCGAGATATTCGTCGATCGCGGCTATCACGCGGCAGGCATGGACGAAATCGCCGATCGCGCCGGAGTCAGCAAACCCGTTCTCTACCAACACTTTTCAAGCAAACTAGAGCTCTACCTGGCAGTGCTCCAACAGCATGTGGACAATCTGGTGTCAGGGGTGCGTCAAGCGCTGCGAACCACCACCGACAACCGTCAGCGGTTGCGCGCGGCGGTGCAGGCCTTCTTCGACTTCATCGAGCACGACGGCCAGGGATACCGGCTGATCTTCCAAAACGACAACGTCACGGAACCGCAGGTTGCAGCACAGGTGAAGGTCGCCACCGAAGCATGCACCGACGCCGTCTTCGACTTGATCAGCCGCGATTCAGGCCTGGACCCGCACCGCGCCAGGATGATCGCGGTCGGACTCGTCGGCATCAGCGTCGACTGCGCGCGCTACTGGCTGGATTCGGATCGGCCGATCTCGAAAGACGACGCAGTCGACGGAACGGTGTTTTTCGCCTGGGGCGGGCTCTCACACGTCCCGCTCACCAGACCCTAATCACCCGAACCCGTCATATAAACCAGGCGTCCGCCGGTCAGGCGTCCGCGTTGACGGCGGCCGCAATCCCGAATCCCACCCGACGCGAGTCGGCCGCACCGATCTCGACGAATGTGATCTTCGACGCCTGCACCAGAATGCGACGGCCCTTGTCGTCGGTCAGGCTGAGCAACCCCGTGCCGTCTCCCGAGAGCGCCGATGTAACCAGGTCCTCGACCTCAGCGGGCGTCTGGGAGCTGTTGAACATCAGATCACGCGGGCTGTGAGAGACACCGATCTTGACCTCCACGTGGACCCTTCCCTTCGTAGGCGCAGTACTCAAGCAGGCTAGTGGACACCGGGCCCGCTTCTGCAAATAGGCCACTAAGCTGCGGTAACAGCATGGCAACGCCTGGCGCGCCGAGGTGTTGCCGCCGAGTTGGGGTCGCTAGCGTCCGAAATCGTGGTCGACAAAAGCCCCGGAAAGCGGACGCCGCACGTGCGGCGCACCGCTCTCACCGTCACCGGGACTCTCGCCGTGGCAGCCGCGACAGCGTTCGTCATCAACACCGGAGGAGCCGCAACCACGATCGGCGAGTCCGGCGGCACCCCGGCGACCCGCACAGTCGTCGCCACACCCGGCCCCCGGACCACGATCCCACCGGCCACCGCGGTAACCGTGACGCTGCCGCCCTCGGCCGTGGAGACTCCGGTCAGCGTCGCGCCAGCCCCCCTGGCCGACACACCGGCAGCACAGCCCATCGGCGATCCCCGCGAAATCGTCTACACCGTGGCCGGCAACCAGCGGCCCGAAGATGTCGTCACGGTCGTGTACGCAGACGACACAGGGACCCTGCGGACCATCGAAAACGTCTCGCTCCCGTGGACGATGGCCGTCATCCCCAGCCCGGACGCCCCCGTCAACTACGTCACCGCGACCAGTTTCGGCAGCCAGCTGAACTGCTGGATCACCGACGCCACCGGTGCCACCGTGACCTCACAGGTCCAGAACACGATCACGGCCACCTGCAACCGCTGAGCACCGTCAGGCCAGCCCCAACTGCTCCATCCGGTCATCATGGGTGCGCTGCAACCGCCCGAAGAATTCGGTCAGGTGGGCCAGCCCGCCCTCACCGGAGAGCACCAGATCCACGAGCTCGTCACGGGCAGCCAGAACGAACTGGGCCTGCGTGATCGCCTCACCGAGCAGCCGGCGCGACCACAACGCCAGCCGGCTGCGCTGACGCCCACTCGCGGTCACGGCCTTGCGGACCTCCGCAACCACGAATTGCGAATGACTGGTCTCGGCGAGCACGGACCTGACTACGTCGCCGACCTCATCGGGAAGCACATCGGCGATCTCGCGATAGAAGTCGGCAGCCAGCGCGTCGCCGACATAAGTCTTCACCAGGGCTTCGAGCCAGGTGCTGGGCGTTGTCAGTCGGTGGTAATTCTCCAGCGCCGACGCATACCGAGTCATCGCGGGCACCACGTCGACGCCGCGCGCTTCGAGGGCGTCGCGCAGCATCTCGTAGTGATTCATCTCGGCCGCGGCCATGCATGCCATATTGATGCGCCCACGCAGGTCAGGGGCCATCCGGGCTTCCTCCGTGAGCCGGTAGAAGGCGGCCACCTCGCCGTAGGCCAACAGCGAGAACAACTCGTCGATGCCCGGATGGTCGAGCTGGACGCGGGTCGCCTGCGCTTCGTCCCCGGCCTCGGTCAACGCGTCGCTCATGGCGTCACTGTAATCCGGTCGGCGCGCGCTCAATCGGCAAAGGCGCTCCGACCAGGTATGATCAGCTCGAGAAATGTGCGTGCACGCAGTGGGCCGCTTGCCTTGACGCAGGGCCTGGCAAATTTCATCGACACGGTGATCACAGCATTCCGACAGTCGGACTCGTGCGCGCGTGACAACAACACGTGAAACTCGAGAACGACACCGGAAGGCAATTCGCCAACACCATGACAGCACCTACCACACCTCCCCAGATCACATTCGCCCAGCTCGGAGTACGTGACGAAATCGTTCGCGCACTCGCCGAACAGGGCATCGAACACGCTTTCGCCATCCAGGAACTGACGCTGCCGCTGGCCCTGAGCGGCGACGACCTCATCGGTCAAGCACGTACCGGCATGGGCAAAACATTCGCCTTCGGCGTGCCCCTGCTCCACCGAATCGCCTCGGGCACAGCAGAACTCACCGGCACACCGCGTGCGCTGATCGTTGTCCCAACCCGCGAGCTGTGCATCCAGGTCCACGGCGACCTGACGAGCGCGGCCAAGTACCTCACGGCAGCCGACAACCGACCGCTCAGCGTGGTCTCGATCTACGGCGGCCGACCCTACGAACCTCAGATCGAAGAACTCCGCAAGGGCGCCGAAGTTGTGGTCGGAACCCCCGGCCGACTCCTCGACCTTGCGCAACAGGGCCACCTGCAGCTGGGCAGCCTGTCGGTGCTGGTGCTCGACGAGGCCGACGAGATGCTCGACCT
>Ga0075163_10000838_pt1 | contig 40769 bp, 17 predicted proteins | sample JI1023141ADNA_FD_71478 | JGI IMG/M metagenome (GOLD analysis project Ga0075163, IMG submission 71478) | Wastewater effluent complex algal communities from Wisconsin, to seasonally profile nutrient transformation and Carbon sequestration -... | ecosystem: Engineered > WWTP > Effluent > Algae...
TGTGGCAGCGCCTGCTTGAGCACTTCGTCCACGAGCTCAAGCAGGACGGCCGACTGGCCGACGAACGACTGATCATGGATGCCTCGCTGGTCGCGGCAAAAAAAGGGGCGAACATACCGGACCCAACCCTTGCGATCGCGCCAAGCCGGGTTGCAAGCATCATCTGATCACCGATGGACAAGGGGTCCCGCTGGGGGCGGCGCTGAGCGCGGCCAATGTCCCCGAAGGGCCGACGCTGCCGACGCTGGTGGAGGCAGCCCAGACCGTTGTGGGGACCCCGCAAACCAATCGTGCTGCCTACGCCGATAAGGCCTACGACAGCCAGGGCAACCGCGTGTACTGCCGCCTACACGGCCTCAAAGACGCCATAGCCGAGCGAGGGAAAAAGGAATCTGGCCTGGGGCGGCGACGGTGGGTCATCGAGCGCAGCTTCGCGTGGCTCAAGCGCTATCGCCGCCTAGCCACCCGCTATGAGCGCCGCGCCGATATCCACCTGGGCCTGCTGCTGCTGGGCTGCGCCCTCATCGCCTCTAATTTCTGTCGGTGACCGTTTTGTTCTTCACTCTTATGGACGGGCGGTTCAGGGAAAGTCTGAGCGCACGCAGCCACAGAAAAACAGCCAACGGGCGAATCCGCGGGCTGTCCGGATTGGCTCCAGATTTCTTGGATATCGTTCGAAGTGGGTCGAGCAGTGGGCTGCGGTGGGTGTAGCGCGGATCTTTATCATGTAGCGAAGAGGGGTGCGCAGGCCGCGCTGAGCTATCCCGGCTCTGTCAGCGCTTGCGCCTCTTTGATCCGCGGCTGCACACCGAGCTTGGTAAATAGGCGAAGCGCGGCTTCCGCGTGCTGCCGGTAGTGGTTCTCAACCATGGCGGGCAGACCGGCGAGATTTGGGACCCGGCCCTCCTTGAGCACCGTCGCGAGCCAGTAGTGTGCCACGGCCTGGTCATAGGGCATCTTCATCTGCACCGCGGCCTGCAAGCTGCTCAGGAAATGGCGCACCGCCATAAGTGGATGGCCCTGCATCAGGGCCCAGCGCCCCTGCCACAAACGCAGCGGCGACTTTCCAAGCGGAATCACAGCCGCATATTGGCCGAGCTTCTTGAGCACTAGCTGAAACTTCTGCTTCGCCTCTTCGCGGTCCGGGCTGTTCTTGGCCTCTTTTGATAGATGCGCGTAGATCTCGGCGATTCCATAGCCCTCAAGCCCGCCATAGCCGGTGACCGAGGTCTTGGCGATGAGCTGCAGCGTCTCGTCGGCGATCTGGCGAGCGCGGGCAGTCTCGCCGTTGCGGAAGGCGGCCACCGCCAGCAGGCCCTTGTTCGACATCTCTGCCTGATTATCCCGGCCGCTGAGCGGAATTCGGCTCGCCTCTTCCGCGTAGGCCAAAGACTTGGCGTTGTCGCCCAGACAGTTCCAGATGGCGCTGCGGAACACGAGCGCCCAGACCTGAAATTGCGTGTTGTGCGCCTGCACCGCAGCATCATATAGGGTGTCGGCAGCGGCGAGCGAGCGCTGGTAATCACCTGCGTAGAGCGGCACGCTGACCAGCTGCGTCAGGTTGAAGAGCATCATGCCTTGGTCGCCGATCTGGCGCATCAGCGAGACCGCACGCGTATAGGTCTGCTCCGCTTTTTCCCACTGCCCGGCCTGAAGCTCCACGATGCCGCGCATGCGCAGGTATTGATTCTCGGCGCGGGGATGGTTGACCTGCGGGAGGATCTCCTGCGTCTTCCTCATATAAAAATCACAGAGAGATGAAATAGGAGTCAGCGAGCCGGCATAGCCGAGGAAGGGGTAGAGCCAGGCTCGACGGGCCACGTCGTCCACTGCTTCCGCGGCATTCAGAAGGCGCAGCAGGACAAATCCCAGCTCATCCTGATACCCGAGCCAGGCGTAGACATCACAGCCTTCGGCGAGTTCGACCAGCTCTTGCAGATTGGCTCGCTCCTCGGCGGTGGCTGGCGGTGCCATGCGCTCGGGCTTGGTGCGGTACAGGAACTGCCGCCCGACTTCGTGCATGGTAGCCAGCTTGAGCTTGAGCTTCTCCTTGGGCATTGGGTACCCGAGGAGCTCCATGGCGCGCTCGAAGTGCTCGGCACACTCAGGCAGCTGACCGAGGCCGAGCAGTGCTTTGACGAAGAGCCGCTCCACCTTGGCCTGCTTGATCACGGGCGTGCTGATCTTCTGTTGCAGGGCCTTGGTCTGCTGGAGCTGCGATACGGCATCGGTCAAGGCACCGTTTCGCAGTGAGACCTCGCTCGCCAGCAGGCTGAAGTCAGCGGCTTTGGCCTGCTGACCGCTCTGCGCGTAGTGATAGGCCAGCGCGGCCGCGTACTGATCGGCCTGCGGATAGGCTGTCTGCATGGCATCCGCCACCACACCGTGCAGCTTCTTTGATTCATCGGCTGCGATCTCGCTGAGGAGCGTTTCGCGAAGCTTGTCATGCGAGAAGCGCCACTGCTGATCGCTTACTTCCAGAACCGCAACCTCGCTGCAGACGTTGAGCCACTTGTCGAGGTCTGGTTCGATGGCCTTGAGGACGTTGAGATCGAGCTGGCGGCCTGCGATGGCAGCCACGCGCAGCATCTCCCGCGCGGATTCGGGCACGCGGTTCAGGCGGCGCTGAATGGCAGCCGTGATGCCACCCGCAAAGACACTCTGCGGAATCTCGCCGTGTCCGACTTCGCTCAGCATGCCCGACTCTGCAGCCAGGGTGCGCATCACTTCGATGATGAAGAAGACGTTTCCTTCCGTCTCGCGCTCCAGCAGCTTGGCCAGCTTCGGCTGGCGGCCCACCTCACCGAGCATCGCTTCGCACAAGGCAGCGATTCCCGAGCGGCCCAGCCGATGCAGCTTGAGCAACTGCATTGCGCTGAGCTGCGAGTTGAGCGCTGGCATCTCGTCATCGCGGTAGCTGCCAATGATCAACCAGGGGCGACTCTCCACGCTTTCAAGGAGGCGCTGCAGCAGCGTCAGGCTTTCCGCCCCCGCCCAGTGTAGATCTTCGAGGATCAGCATGGCAGGCTGCTTCAGACGTGAGAAGACGTCCAAAACCACTGTCAGCATACGCTGGTGGGTCGCCTGCGCGTCCAGCTCGGGGGCGTCCGGGATGGGCTGTCCCTTCATCCTTTCGAGGCTCGGCACCAAAGGCTTGAGCACGCTGGCTTCCAGATCCTCCAGCTCGACGTGAAGGCAGAGCATGCGAAGCACGTCGCGCCACACCTGATAGGCGCTGCTGCCAGAGCTCACGGCCTGTCCCCGCATCACCAGCGCGCCGCGAACCAGGGCCAGGGTGCGAACCTCTTCGAGCAGGCGAGACTTGCCGACGCCGCTTTCACCACCTAGAAGCCAGCTGCTGCCAGTGCCCAGAGTTGCGCGCTGAAGGGCCGAGCTCAGCCGCTCCAGCTCGGCCTCGCGGCCGACAAACTGCGAGGCCTGAAGGAAGCTCTCGCGGGTGGCAGCGGTCTCGATCGACAGCGGCTCATTGAGCGCTGTGCTGATATCACGCAGGGCACTGACTGCATCCTGATAGCGCTGCGCAGGATCGCGCGCGAGCAGCTTGTGAATGATTGGTGCCAGCGGACCGTGGACCATGAACGTCGGAGCCGGGGGCGCTTCTTCCTGGGCAGCATCATCCCAGTCCTGACCGGTGAAGTCGCCGAGCTTGGAGCCAAGACCGGCTCCCTCCAGCATCATCATCACGTGCGGTGGCAGCGTCAGGTCAGCGCTGCCCAGCTTGCCTGCCAGCAAGCGGGTGATGCTGTCGCGCGTATACGGTGACTCGCCGGTCATCATCTGATACATGACAACGCCGACCGCGTAGAGATCGGAGCCCACGGACGCCGACTCACCGAGAAGCAGCTCCGGCGCCATGTACTCAAGCGTGCCCGCAAGTCCGCTGGCCAACGAGCTCTGAACTGCGATACCAAAATCGAGCACTTTGACTTCGCCATCAACATAGAACACGTTGCTGGGCTTGATATCGCGGTGCAGGATACCTCGGCGATGCAGATAGGACAGCGCGCGCAGCAGCTGCGCCAGGATGCCGGCCTGCACAGCGAGCGGCTGGTCGTGGCCCGCCTCTGAGACGGTCTTGGGATGGTCGAGCAGCTCCATCGTGAAGAACGGCTGCTGCTGACTGTCGAAGCCATAGTCAAGAACGCTGATGATGTTCGGATGTCGCAGAGATGCCAGTGTTCGGAATTCCTGTGCAAGTGCCAGTCGATCCGAGTGCGAAGCAGAGGTCAGAAGCGAGTTGTTCTGCGGGGTCAACGACAGCTTGTTTCCTCCGCTGAAGGTGACCGTCATCGTATGATTGAGGCTGGGCATGCTCTGCTCTTCGGTGCTGCCTCCGCTCGCGGGAAGCACGTACTTGAGAGCAACATACTCTCCGGTCAAGCGATCCAGCGCCCGATACACCATGCCCATGCCACCGCGTCCAAGTGGCTGGAGCAGCTGATATCGGTTTCCGAACTCGCGCTCGTTCATCTCTGCCATGGTTCCTCCGAATCACCTGCCCAATAGGGCATCAAAGGCGTAGTCGAGATAGTCTGTTGCTGGGGTATTATACGAAAATCTCCGACAGTTTGTCATCTGACATCTAGGGGCCGATTCTCCATCCAGCGATCATTCCGGACTGCCTGGGCGAGCTATTCAATCCCAGCGTTACTCGCGTAGGACATCCAGCGCTTCGGTCATCTCGGCCAGGGTTGGACTCTCGAAGATCCGCGCCAGGGGAAAGTGAATTCCGAACATGTCCTGAATGCGCGAGCTCAGGCGGATCGCCAGCAGCGAGGTTCCTCCGATGTCAAAGAAGCTGTCATCTTCAGCGATATCCCTCCTGGCAAGCAGGTCGTTCCACAGGTTTGCCAGGCGCTGCATGGTCTCGCTCATTTCGTGCTGCGCTGTCTCCACAGGTGGGACGACTGGCGCGGGCAGGGATTGGCGATCCAGTTTGCCGTTGGGCGTGAGCGGCAGACGATCAAGCAGCACAAAGGCCGAAGGCACCATGTGTGAGGGAAGCCGCGACCGACAGAACTCCAGCAGCAGCGCCTCGGTCAACAAGGGAGCAGGTAGGTTGCGCAGCGCGATGTGGTGCGCTCCGGGCGCTTGTTCGCGGATCAGCTCGATGCCCGCACCACGTCGCACCGCATACACGTAGCGCAGAGCCGTCTTGGCGAGCAGCACGTCTTGATCCAAGACATAGTCAAACCCGTGTTGTTCAAGCATCTGCACGATGCTGCGGACGTTCTGGTCGAGATCGATCTCAGCGACAATCTGATCAATGTGCTGCCAGTGCTCAGGGGCGATCCCAGCCAGAACATCGACCTCGGCCTTCTCCACGTTCACCTTGAGCAGGTCAATGTGCTCGATGCGTTCAGAATCGATCACATCGGAGAGCGTGCGCAGCTGTACTTCAAACTGCGCAGCTGCAAAGCGCGGCGCGATCACCGCGTCCGCTTCATGGACCAGTCGCTCGACGTCACGATCCCCGGCCATAGCCTGGTTCTCGAGATAGGACTTGATGACGCTGGACTCGACCGTGACATCGGTGTGAAACCCGGAGAGCAGTGAATAGCCCTTGAAGAATGTGAATGTTGCCAACCCCGGCGCCCGAGCGATTCCGCATTTGAGAGCTGTGGCGCCTGGCGCATACACAGCAAGGTTTTCTTGCAGCAGCGCATGAATCGTGGGGTTTGGCTCTACCGCAATGATGCGGGGTGCTTCGCAGATCTGAGCCGCCAGCAGCGAGAACAGGCCGATGTTGGCACCGACGTCAACGATGCACGCGCGCGCAGGCAGGCGGATGCCGTGGCGGAGGTAGGCCTGAAGCTCAAACACTTCACGATAGATGTACTCGGTCTCATGACGATGGTGCTGCGCGACCGCCAGGTTGTTTGGCAGCACCTGGCGCGGCGAGCCCTGAAAGTTCGCCGGCAGGCTGGGCACCACATACGCGACCAGGCGGCGCTCGCCCGTGTCCTCTCGCGTCACGACCGCCACATCCCGAACCTGGGGCATCTCACGAAGGACACTCTGAATCTCGCTGGGCTCGACGCGATAGCCGTGGATCTTGACCTGATCATCGATGCGTCCCAAAAAGTCCAGCGCTCCATCAGCCAGCGAACGAACCAGATCGCCGGTCTTGTACAGGCGCGCGCCCGGCGGCCCCAGCGGATCCGGAAGGAAGCGCTGGGCTGTCAGCGCAGGCTGGCCGAGGTAGCCACGCGCCACCTGGCCCCCTCCGATGTAAAGCTCACCAGCAGTGCCGGGGGATGTTGGAGCGCCGTGTTCATCGAGCACACGGGCTGTGACGTCGGGAAGCGGTCGACCGAGCGGGATTCGGTCGACATCGCCGGTCCAGTCCGGCGCGAGCTCGTTGGTCAGCACGCCGATGGTGGTCTCGGTGGGTCCATAGTGATTAAAGACGCGCAGCCCCGGCCGCAGCCGCCCCAGCATTTGCGCCCAGCGAGCGCTCGAGGCCTCGCCGCCCAGAACGAGGCGCTGCGCAGGGAGGATCAAAGATGGGTTGCGCGCCCCCGCGACCAGGGCCGCCAGGTGCGAGGGAACGATCTTCAAGCAGTCGATCTGATGCCGCGACATATATTCGCCGAGTGCAACTGGATCTGCTGCACGCGCGCGGCTGATGACGTGCAGCACTCCACCCAGGGCGAGCGCGGGAAACACCATGGTGTAGCCCAGGTCCGCTGCGAAGGTCGATACGACTCCATACCTGCCGCCCGGCGGAAGCTCAAGCCTCTGGACGACTCCTCGGATGTAGCTCGCGAGGTTGCGATGTTCGACGCCAACTGCCTTGGGCTCGGCCGTGGAGCCGGAAGTAAAGATTGCGTATGCAAGTGCATCGGGCGCGGCCGCAGCGCGCGTGAATGCTGGGCTCGCAGGCTCGACCGGTCGATCGAGAAGCAGCACGTGGGCACAACCCTGGAGATCTTTAGACAGGGCCGATGAGGTCAGCAGCGCAGCGGGTCGAATCGCGTCCACGAACCGCTGAAGCCGCTCCTTCGGGTTTGCGGGGTCGAGGGGGACAAAGGCCCCACCGCTCTTGAGTGCGGCCAGCACTCCGACCACCAGCTCGATCGAGCGCTCCATATAAAGACCGATGAAGGAGCTCGCGCCCACACCAAGATCGCGCAGCCGACTTGCCACAGCCGCCGCAGCAGCGTCGAGTTCCTGGTAGGTCAGCTGACTGCCTTCGAATGCCACGGCCGGGGCCTGCGGCGCAAGCGCGACAGCAGACTCAAACCAGTCCAGAAAGAGGCCGGCAGACTGCGCACTCATCGCCTGACCTCGCTCGGATCCCAGAACCGGGCGCGGATGGCGGCGAGCAGCACCGCGGGGGCGGGAAAGTGGGCACCCTCAACTTCGGCGGCAACACACGGTCCAGTGGTGCAGTCGCGCCAGCCTACGAGGCTCTCGGGATTCACATGGCTGTCCGACACGCCGCGAAGCGCGGTGATGGGAATCGTCAGCTGCGGCTCGGGCGCGAAGGTGTAGTGCTCAAACAGCCGCAGATCGGCGCGGACCGAGGGCAGCATCAGCTCAAGAAAGTCGCGACGCTCCAGCATCTCGTCCGGCGTTCCTCCCCAGGCGCGCAGCTGCCTGATCAGCCCCTCCTCGTCGAGCTGACTGAGCACCTTGCGCGCCTCAGTCAGCGGCGCTCCGCAGCCCGAGACGAACAAATGCTTGGGCTTGGCAAAGCTCTGCTGCCCTATCCAACGCACGAACTCATACGCCAGGATGCCGCCCAGACACTGCCCGAACACGCAGTACGAAGCGGGCAGAATCGGACCCAGCGCCTGGCCCATGGCCTCGACCAGCTGGGTCATGGACTCGGGCATGGGCTCCCTCAGCCGAACGCCGCGTCCGGGGAGCTTCAGCGGCACGATCTCGAAGTCTGGCAGTGCCAGCGGCTTCCAGTCCGAGAACGATGCAGCAGTGCCGCCCGCGCTTGGAAAGCAGAGTAGCGCAGTGACGTTGGGAAGACGCCGCCGAGGAATCCAAAGCTCCGAAGGCTCTCGCATTCCTGCCTCTACTGGGCAACGGTCCAGTCCACTGAATCGGACTGGACCTGCGCGGAGTCTGCGTCGAGCGCGCCGCCGAGTGCGAATACCGCCGACAGCGCCGCAAGCTCTGCATTGAAATCGATGTCGCGATCGTCGAGGCTGCGAATCAGCATGCCGCGCGCGATCTCGGCAAAGCGCTGGAACTGGTCCAGGGTCACGCCTTGGCTCAACAGATACGGCAGGCTCCAGATGCTGAACCCATAGGTGGTCAGCGGCAGGGAGTGCGTGATGCTCTTGTGGATGTGTTCCATGGCCGCTGCCGCTTCTTGCCAGGTCATGGACATGTGGGTCCAGCTGTACCCGACGTTCTGAATCTTGTATTTATCCGCGTCTTCGTGAACAGGCGTCCGGGTATCGTGATAGTAAAGCTGGAGGTTATAGAAAGTTGGCTTGGCCTCTTGAATAAAAGCAATCGTATTTTCAATGGTCTGCTGCGTCTCGCCGGGAAAGCCGACAATAAAAGATGCGTTGGTAATGATACCGCGCTCGCGGAGCTTTGCAATCCCTTCGATATACTTGTCGGTCCGGGCAAACTTCTTCATGTTGTTCAGGATGCCCTGATCGCCCGATTCGATACCCAAGAATACCGCGATACAGCCGCTCTCGGCCATCAGGTCAAATGTTTCATCGTCGGCGTTGGAGCAGCGGAAGAACGATAACCATTTAAAATCAAACTTGTTCTTGATCATCATCTTCAACAGCCGCTTAAATCGAGGTAGCGGCACATTGAAGGTATCATCAATGAACACCAGATACCTAACTCCTTCAGCCTTCAGTTGCTGCATCTCGCGTTCAATGATTTCGATGTCTGCCAGTTTGTGCTCACCCGACATTGCCGGGAAATTGCAAAAACTGCACGCAAACGGGCAGCTCATGGCTGTGCGCATGTAAATCGGCAAAGAGAAGATATCTTCCTTGAAATGGCTCCAGTCTATGGCCCCTTCGTTGATGCTGTACTCCTCGCTGATTTTGGGAGTGCGCAGGAAGTTCTTGTTATCAGTTGTGATGACCAGATTGGGAATCACATCCATGCTGAGGTTTTTGGGATCGCGCAGAGCAGTCACCGCAGAGGTCAAGCTCTGCAGTCCCTGAGGGTCAGTGATATAGATATCCGCACCGATCAGCTGCAATATATAGTTCTGCGCAGCCAGATCCGACCCCGCGCACAGATTATGAATATAGGGACCACCGATAATGATGCGAGTGCGTGGACTGTGCTTGCGGATGAAGCGCACGACCTCGATAATTGGCATTGGGTCGATATAATAAGTGCTGGTGATGGCTACCGCATTGGGTGACATCCCCAACAGGCGAGCAAAGCGATCTTTATCTTTATTGAAAAAATTGATGAGCTCAACACTGAACTTGCGCTTGCGCAGATGATGCGTCAGATGCAGGCCCCCGAGATGGGGGACTTCGAACGCACTGAGCGTTGACTTGCGCCCCGTGGACTGCTGCATAGCATGATTCAGAAGATTGGTATAAGTAACGCGCTTGCCATGCAATCGAACTGAGTTTACTTTGGCATCAAAATAGGCTCCAGAGATCTTTGACTGTGCCTTTTGCGCTTTAATGTATTGGTCAAAATCTAAGTCGTTGTGTCCGACTACGATGCAGTCCAAGGCCGAATTGGGCAGAGGGATCTGCATCGGTTCGGATTGAAATTTATCATTAAGCACAGGCAGGGTAAGGTGACGCATGTAATCCATCCCTAAGTGTTACTGATTCGTAACAGCGGTCAGCAGCGCTGAGGCCATCATTGACCGCAGCTGCCGTCAGAGGTTCCGACGCTCAAACATCTTGCAGCGGTACTGTTTGCCCTCTGATATCGCTGCGTTAAGCCTTAGCATCGGTATCAGGCAGAGCAAATCATCTATAAATTTAACATGAATATAAAGAGGAAATCATCAAATAAAAATGGGCACTACCAGTGGAACTATCGCACAATAGGCAGCTATGTAACTCAAGGGAGAATTCGAGTAGTACGCTTGGCTGCTCTTGAAAATCCGCAAGCCTGCCGGCCCTCTCTGGCGCTTCACCGGGGGGAGCGAGTGCCCACATCAGGGCGGGCGGCGCACTCTTCAGCCGCGTCCAGCGCCCGCTGCAAGATTGCTGCGAGCTGGCCAAGGTTTGGCGGCAAGAGCATCGAGTAGTGGTCGCCCGGCAGCGTCTGCATCGACCAGCCGCCCCGGGCAACGGCGTGCCAGCCACCGTCCGGCAACCCCGGGCGCGCATAGGCCGAGCCTTCGGCGCGCAGCAGCAGGAGCGGTGCCGCCAGGGGCGCGGCCGCATAGGCGCGGGCCGCCGTGCGATTTGCGCGAAACACCGCCAGCAGGCGCTGCAGCTGTTCGGCTGTGAGCTCCCGTGGCAGGATGCCGCTGCGCCGCGCCTCGGCCGTCAGCCTCTCAAAGGCGCCATCCGCAGGCAGGCCGTCGGGGAGCAGCTCGCCCGGCCGCTTGCCGCTCTGCGCGGCAAGATCGTCCAGAAAGAGCTGCAGCAGCTGCAGGTCCGACAGCGGCGCAAAGCCATCCGGATCTCCGAGGGGATAGACATCGAGCAGGGCCACAAGCCCGATGCGCTCTCCGCGCGCCAGCAGCCGCTGCGCTGTGGCAAATGCCACAGCTCCGCCAAATGACCAGCCGCCGAGCAGGTAGGGGCCATGTGGCTGCTGCTGCTGGATCGCGCTGGCGTAGCGCTCGGCCAGCTCTTCGATGCTGGTCAGAGGCGTCTCGTCATCGTCGTAGCCCGGCGCTTGCAGGCCGAACATGGGCTGATCGGCAGCCAGCTGCCGCGCGAGCCCCGAGTAGCACATCACGCCGCCGCCGATCGGATGCATCAAGAAGAGCGGGCTTCGGCCCTGCCCGGGCTTGATCGGCACCAGCGGCGAGCGCTGCGGCTGGGACGCGGCTGTGCCCAGCAGCTGAGCCAGCTGCTGGATGGTCCCGTGGCGCAGCAGGGTCGCTGCGCGAATCCGGCGGCCCAGCTGCTGATCAATGCGTCCCAGGAGCCGCACCGCGGTCAGCGAATTTCCACCTATGTCGAAAAAGTTGTCAGTGGTATCGATGGGCCTGACGTCCAGCAGCGATTCCCACAGGGCCAGCAGGGTACGCTCAAGCTCGCTCTGCGGCTCACGGCGCACTGTGCGTGGGCCTCGCTCCATCGCCGCATTCTGCGCGCCAGGCTGCGCGCCCTCCGCTTCCTGCTGATCCATCGCCATGGCGCTGCGATCGATCTTGCCGTTGGCCGTTCGCTTGAGCTCCGGGACGACAAAGTACCTGGTGGGAACCATGTAGTCCGGAAGGCGATCGAGCAAAAAGTCGCGCAGCTCAGCGGTGGGCGCTGCGGCTCCCGCATGTAGAACGACGTAGGCAACAAGTCGCTTCTGTCCGCGCTCACCGTCGGCGATCACGACGTTGGCGCGCACGCTAGGATGCTGGCCGAGCACGGTCTCGATCTCTCCCAGCTCAATGCGATAGCCGTTCACCTTGACCTGAAAGTCCTGCCGGCCCAAAAACTCGATGTCGCCATCCGGCAGGTAGCGCCCCATGTCCCCGGTGCGGTACAGCCGCTCGCCGGTGCGCGGATGGACGATAAACGCGCTGCGGCTCTTTTCGGCGTCCCGCCAGTAGCCTTGCGCGAGTCCGATTCCACCTATGTACAGGTTGCCCGGCACCCAGTCGGGTCGCGGCGACAGCGCATCGCTCAGGATGTGCAGGGTCTGGTTGTCCAGCGGTCGTCCATAGGGGATGCTAGGCCAGCTGGGATCGATCTGTTCAATCGGGTAGAACACCGACCAGATCGACGCTTCGGTCGCTCCGCCCAGGCTGATCACCTTCACGCCAGCGCTCAGCGCGCGCAGCCGATCGGGCAGCGAAACCGGAATCCAATCTCCGCTCAGCATCACGGTTTGCAGCGACGCTGGCAACAGCTGCTTCTCAACCGCCAAGTGGGTCAGCAGCAGCTCCAGCAGCGCTGGCACCGAGTTCCAGAGCGTCACCTGATGCCGCTCCATGCACGCCAGCCAGTGTGCCGGATCGCGGCTGGATTCTGCGGCTGGAAAGACCACTGTGCCGCCGGCCGCAAGCAGCCCGAAGAGGTCGTACACGGACAGATCAAAGCTCAGCGAAGAGAGTGCCAGGACGCGATCGTTCGGCTTGATGTCGAAGCGACGGTTCAGGTCCAGGCAGGTGTTGACCGCGCCGCGATGATCGATCATCACTCCCTTGGGAACTCCGGTTGAACCCGACGTAAAGATGACGTAGGCCAGATCCGCAGCGGTGGCGCTCGTCTGCGTCTGCGAGTCTGCCGCCGGGCCATCCTCTTCCCCGAACTGATCAACGGCCAGCAGCACCACATCGGTCAGCCAGGAGAGTGTTGTCAGCCACCTGGACTGCGTGAGCACGACGGCCGCCTCGGTGACATCGATGAGGTGGCGCATCCGCTCCTGCGGCAGCGTGGGATCCAGCGGCACATAAGCAGCTCCCGCCTTGAGGATTGCCAGCGTCGACACGACCTGCTCCCAGCCCTTGTCCATGGCCACCGCGATGAGCCGATTCGGGCGCGCTCCCATGGCCCGCAGGCGGGCTGCCAGGCGCGATGCCATATGCGCGAGCTCACCATAGCGCAGCTCGCGAACGCCATCGCACACAGCGAGTGCCGCTGGCTCCTTCGCGGCCCGCTGCTCGAAGAGCTCGTGCAAGAGCAGCGGCGCGACCGGGACCTGCGTGGCGTTGGTTCGGGCTCGCAGCGCCAGCTGCTCGGGAGGCGTCAGCTCCAGCAGCTCGCCCGTCCAGGTGCCATCGTCATCGGCCAGCTGCGCCAGCAGACGCTCCCAGGCATCGAAGATCGCTTCGGGCACGCCAGCGGGGAAGATGTCGCCCAGGATGTCCCAGCCATAGTGAAGCGAGTCGTCGGTCTCATGAACCTGATGATCGATCCAGACCTGCGGGGTGCGGATGCTGCCATAGAGCGGTCGAAGGATGGTGCCCACAGCCGAGCTGCCGCTCTGCGGGTTCAATCCACCGAGGACGCTGGCGAACACCACGGGAATCGTGGCAGCGGCTGCGCGACGGTGCATTCTGTTGAGCTCGCGCATCACCCGGATCCCGTTGAAGGCCCCGTGCTCTAGATCGCGCATCAGCTGATCCTGGAGGCGCCGAGCGCGCTGCACGAACTGAGAGGGCTGCGAGGCGTCCACCTGCAACAGCAGCGGCGAGCTGAAGTTGCCTACGATTCGTCCCACGTGCGGATGCAGCGGCGGCCGATTCATGGCCACCACGTTGAGCGTAAAATTGGGAGAGCGGCTCCAGGCCGCCAGCACATCGCTGAACGCCGTGCAGAGTACGACGTTCAGTGTGAGCCCCGACCGCGCGGCCCGCCGCTTTACCTGCATCCAGCGCTCTGCCGACAGGTGGCCACTCAGACGGTACATGCCCTGAGCCGCCGTTGCGTCGGAGCCGCGGCGCGCTGGCAGCTCGGGCGGAGGTGGCAGCGTGGCCAGTCGCTCGCTCCAGTACGCTTGCGCGCGCTCATACGCGGGCGACTTGGTCAGCGCCTCGATTCCCTGCACATATTCCTGAAAGGAATAATCGATAGCTGGCAGCTGGACCTTGGGATCCCGATAGAGGGTCGACCACTCCTCAAGCAAGAGATGCACGCTGAGCGCATCGGCAATAAGGGGACTCAGGTTGAAGAAGAAGAGCGTTCTGTCATCCAGTCGGTAGAGCTCCAGCGCAAACAGCGGCCAGCGCTCGGTGTTCGGTCCGCGCTCCAGCCTGCGACGGGCATCTGCCAGCCTGCGCTCCACCTCTGTAGCCGGAAGGCCGCGCAGATCCTCGCTGGGAATCTGAAAGCGCGGCACCTGCTGCAGCACCTGCTGCTCACCGCTCGGCAGGACGATTGCTCGCAGCATGCTGTGCCGATCGATGAGCAGCTGCCAGGCTCGTTCAAAGCGGGCGACATCGAGCTCGATGGCTTCAAACTCGATATAGCCACTGGGCGATACCCTGCCAAGCTCGAAGAAGTCCGACTGCCCCACCCAGTAGGACTGCTGCATGTCCGTCAAGGGAAAAGGCCTGTCGCTGGCAGTGCGGGCTGCGGGCGCGGGGACAGCCTTCTTTTTGGCAGGGATGCCCGCCTGTCTCAGCATCAGCTCGACCAATGCGCGCTTCGCGTCACTTGGCGCGTTCCCGTCTTGGTTGCTCATTCCGCGACCTGCTCTGGAGCTTTTTGGCTGAGCATCGCGGCTGCCTCTTCGTGAGACATCTTCTCGACGGTATCCAGAATTTCCGCGATCCGCACCACCTGGCCCGGCACCGATTCGTACTCGATCAGGGCCTCACCAATCTTGGCAATCGTGGCCGCTGAAAAGAAGCGCTGGAGCGGCAGTTCGATCTGGAAGGTTTCGTTAATGCGTCCGGTCACTTGCGCCGCTTGCATCGAGTGTCCGCCCAGATCGAAGAAGCTGTCGTGAACGCCGAGCTCACCGACTTTAAGCACCTGCCGGAAGATGGTGGCGAGCTGCTGCTCCACGTGGGTGCGGGGAGCGACGCGAATGCGCCGACCGCCATGGGTGCGGATCATGGACAGCTGATCGCGGTCGATCTCGCCCTGGCTGGTTCGCGGCAGCTCGGGCACTGGAATGGCAACGCAGGATACTGGACTGCCAAAGCGATCCGCGAGGCCTCCGGGGTGGCTCCCGTGCCGCGACTCCTGGGTGACTTGCGGAACGTAAAATGCCGCGAGCTTCTGCGCTGCCACCGGGCCGCGGCTGTCCAGGCTCTGCAGGATGGCGGGCTTGGCGCTGTCGAGTCCAACGATGGTGAGCGGCTTCCAGGCTCGCAGCGCGGCCTCGAACGACGCGATGCCCTGTTCGGGGCTCATTGCATAGAAGCCCCGGGCACGCGCGGCCTCGCCACCGCTAAACTGCCGCGACGCGCCCACACCGTGCCAGGCGCTGAAGCTGATGCACTGCACCGAGCCCGGACGCCGGGCGCTGAGATATGCGGCAAAGCTCTGTTCAAAAGAGCACGCCGCTGCGTAGACGCCTACCATCGCGCCTCCAAAGAACCCTGTGCTCGACGAGAAATAGATTAATCGGGCAGCAGGATGGCGCTCTGCCAGGGCCGCGATCGCCAGGGTCCCGGCCACCTTGGGCCTCAGCGTCTCTTCGATGGCGCGAGGCGTCTCCTCCAGAAGTGGCCGCAGGGGAGCGCAGCCCGCCAGGTGCAGGATGCCGTCGAGCTTGCGCTGAAACTGAGTCTGCGCTCGCTCCACCGCGGCAGAAAGTGCCTGCCGATCGCAGACATCTACCGCTTCATAGGTCACAGAGCGGCTCTGGGCCTGTAGTGCGTCCAGCACCGCGCGCCGCTGCGATACCAGCTCGGATGCGGCCGCCGCCTCAGAGAGCGCGGTGCGTCCGACAATGAGCAGCTTGGTGTCATAGCGCTCAAGCAGGTGCCGCGACACGAGCGCGCCAACACCGCCCAGACCGCCGGTGATCAAGTAGAAGCCACCTCGGACGATCTGTGGATCTTCGGAGCGATCCCGCCGCAGATCGAGCTGCGAAAGCGTAGGGATCAGGCGGTGACCGCCGCGATAGGCGACGCGCACATCCGCGCACGGCGCGCTCAGCTCCGCGGCGATGTGCTCGGCATCTCGGGGGCTCAAGTCCAGATCCAGCATGAGGCAGCGGAGCCGCGGCACCTCGTGGGGAATGGTCAGGATCAGGCCAGAGAGTGCTGCGCGGTCGGCGGCCAGATGGTCTCCTTCCTGCACGAAGCAGGCAGCGCTTGTCACAATCACGATGCGAAGCAGCGCTGGACCAAACCCCCAGCTTGAGAGCGCGGTGGTGAGCTGGACCAGATCCGATGCGCCGCGTCCGTATTCGGTGGGCGCCTCGGCCGCCGCGCTCCCTGCCGGCGAGGGCTGATGCTCGCCATAGTTCCAGAGGTGAACTGCCTGCTGGACTCGCGTGCCATCGCTGGCCAGCTTTGCGAGAAGCTGGAGGTAGTCTTGCAGCGAAGAGGGATCGATGACGAAGCGGTCAATGCCAGCCTGCTGGAATCCGGTGCCAGACTCGACGCAGATGCACTGCAGCCCCTGGGCTCTGAGCTGCTCGACAACCCGCCGCGAGCGCTCGGTGTTGTGTGCAAAGATGAGCACGCTGCCGGCAGCCAGGGGGGGCGTCGGGAAGCGGACCACGCGCTGCCAGGTCGGTGAAAAGAACCAGTCTGGGAGGGTGTTGGCGCTGCGGGTCAGCACCTCGACGCGCCTGATCATCGGTTCGTACTTGCCAGCGGCGAAGCGCTGCGCAAGCTCGGCGCGGCGAATCTTTCCGATTCCGGTCTTGGGAATGTCCTCACGGTTGACGGGGATCAGGAAATCGGGCGTGATGTTTACCTTGCGCATGACCGCTGCGCGGATCTCGTAGAGCAGTCCGGCAAGCTCGTCGTCCATTGGCAACGGAGCATGGAAGAAGAGCGCCAGCTGATCTGTCTGGCTGCCTTCGGGGCGCACGGCGACTGCTGCGGTATAAGTCGGGTCTATCTCGGGTAGCGTCTCGACCGCCGCTTCGATCTCATGGCAATGATAGTTGACCGCGTTGATGATGATGACCTCTTTTTCACGGCCGGTGAGGCTCAAGCTGCGCGAGCTAATGAATCCGAGATCTCCGGTTCGGAACCAGCCATCTGCCGTGAAGACCGACTGGTTCAGCTGCGACGCATTCCAGTATCCGCCGGTCACGGTGTTGCCGCGGACCTGGAGATGACCGACGTTGCCTTCGGTAACGATGCGGTCGCGATCATCCACGATCCGGATCGCGACGCCAGGAATCGGCGCTCCAAGATCTACAAAAGGCTCACTGTCGCTGGTGGTCGCAAGCGAAAATCGACGTGAAAACGTAACGCCGGAGGATGTCTCGGTCATGCCCCAGCCGGTAAACATGGCAGTGGGTCGCAGGCCGTGTGGCTCAAGCAGCGCTAAAAAGCGGCGCGCTGTGCGCATCACAATCGACTCGGCACCATTTTCGATCCGCCGGACTGACTCCAGATGAAACCGTCGCTGTGCAAGCTCCTCTGCGCGATCGTTGATCAGCGCGTAGGCGAAGTTCGGCGCCCAGGTCACCGTGACGCCGAAGCGCTCGATCCACGTGAGCCAACGCAGCGGATTGGCCAGGACGCACGCCGTCGGGCCGTGAATCTGCTGAGCGCCCAGCAGCAGGTCGCGAATGTGATACATGACCAGGCCGACCACGTGATCGAGCGGCATCCAGTTGAGGGTCACATCGTCGCAAGAGAAGCCATCCACCTGAATCGTCGCCAGCGAGCGCAGGCAGATATTCCGGTGGCTCAGCACCACGCCCTTGGGCCTGCTCGTGCTCCCCGAGGTCAGCAGAATCAGGGCGGCATCCTCTGGCCGGCGCTCGACCGGACCTTCGATGGGCTCTGCCTGACCCAGCACCGCCAGCTCGCCCATTTGCAGACCCGCAAAATCAGGCCGCGCTGCCAGTGCTTCGAGCTGGCGAGCGTTCTCAAAGCTGCTCAGTACCAGCGGTCGGCCCAGCAGCTCCCACGCACCGTGCACCTTGGAGATTCCGCTCGTTTCGTCGTCATAGCTCGGCGGGACGGCCAGCGGCGACACGATCGCACCGGCGAGCAGCCCACCCCAGAGTCCAACGATGACTTCATCGGCCTGGGCAAGCTGGAGCAGGATGCGATCTCCGGGACAGACGCCGCTGCGCACGAGCCCGGCGGCCAAGCGGTTCGCCCGCTCCGCGAGGGTCGCGTAGGAAATAAACTCCTGGCTGTCGTCTGATCGCAGGCAAAAGATTCCCCGCGCGGGGTGGTGCTGAACGGTTCGGCGCAGTGCCGCTGACAAGGTGAGCGGGGCATCCTCGCCGAGCCGCAGCGCCTCTCCTTCTGACAGCGAAGGTGTGATGCGATCGCCTGGGGTTGTGAAGCGCTGCACTTCCTCGCCTGCGGGCTCTGAGCTCTTGCCGGACTGCCGGCCGCCCCACCCCGGCAGCAGATCTCCGATATGCACCACCGCGCCGGCGATGACCTCAGGCTGAATGACCGCCGCGACCGCCTCGGTCCTGAGATTCGCGCGCAGCACTGCTTCCCACTGCGGCACCTGGCTCTGCTCCATGACCGGAATCTGGCTCAGCAGCGCCTGGTCGATCTGACCGAGCGCGGTGCGCGGGATTCGCAGGATCGGCACCAGGGTCTTGGGTCGCAAGAGCGCTGGCAGGCGCTCCTCCAGGGCGCTGGTGAGCTCGGCCGACTGAGGGGGCGTGCCCGTGACCAGATAGGCCAGCAGGGTGCGGCCTTCGCGGGGACTTGATCGAGCCAGGACTGCACAGTCGAAGGCTCCGGCGACCTCGCGAACGATCGACGCGACCTCATGCATGTCTACGAGCACGGCGTCCAGCCAATCTCGGCTGTCGCTGGTCGCTAACAGCTCAATGGTGCCGTCGCGATGCCGCACGCCCAGCCAGCCCGTGGGCACCAGCTGATGTGGAGTCGCAGCGGCATGCAGCTCACCGCGTATTCCCGTGGGCACGGGCTGTCCAGCTATGTCGAGCAGCTGCAGGTCGCACCAGGGTTGCGTCAGCAGCGGGCGAAGCTCCCCGTCGCGCTCCGTCAGGAGCTGCTCGCCAAGCTCCAGGGCCAGGGTCGGGCAGGTGTGGAGGAATGCGACATCCAGCGCAAGCCGCGCTCGCAAGCCATGAAGCAGCTCCGCTTCCACCGGCTCGCCGCTGCACAGAACCAGCCGCAGCGGAGCCGTGGGCGGGCTGTGGGGTTGCGGCATGCTTGCGAGCAGCGCGGCAAGCTCTGGCGCAGTCAGGTGGGCCACCGTGATCTGCAAGCGCGAAAAGGCCATCCACATTTTGTCCGCGGGCACAGCGGCGGCTGCGGCCACGCAGGCACCAGCGCTCAGCGGCCACAACACTTCCCACAGGGACGAGTCGCGAAGCAGCGAGGCGCGATGCCACACGCAGTCACCGTGTGCGAGCGGATGGTGCAGCTGGAGTCGTGCGATCCTATCGGTCAGCTGGCGATAACTAACAGCGTAAGGCTTCAATCCGACCCCATAGAACAGCACCGCGACATCGTCTTCGCGCGCGAGGTGCGGGGTGATCTCTGCAGGGGCGCCTGCCCTGGCGGCCGGCGCCATCGGATCGACCCATGCGACCTTCGCATCTTCGGTGGACAGGCGGCTGAACACTTCGCGTCGGGCAATGAGTATCTTGGCACCGCTGCCCATGAGCCGCGGCAGCAGCCAGAGGGTCGGGCTCGCAGGCTCCAGCGGCACCACGGTAGCCCCGATCTCCAGCACAGCCAGGATGGCTGCCACGCGCGCCGAGTTCGCCTCAACGCTGAGCGCGATGCGATGACCGGGTCCGGCTCCCAGCGCCTGCAACCGTGCCGCCAGCGCTCGGACCCACGCTCGCAGCTCGCGCGCAGTCAGGCTGCGGTTCGGATCCACAACCGCCGGGCGCTCCGCCTGGCGCTCCGCAGCTTCGGCGATGGCGATGTGCACAGGACGCCAGGGCGGGGAGACGGGCAGCTGGTCCAGCGCAGGGGGCCGGCGTGCAGCGCGCTGCTCGGCGGCGTCCTGCAGGCGCAGGCTATCGATGCTGGCATCTGGGGATGCAGCTGCAGACTCAAGCAGCGCAGTGAACTGCGCGATCATCCCTTTGATCGTGGCCGGCTCAAACAGGTCGAGGTTGTAGTTCCACAGGCCTTCGAGCCCTGCTTCCTTTTCGGCCGCGCTTCGCTCGGAGCCGGCGGTGGGGGGTGCCCCTCGCGACTCCCAGAAGAGGAACTCGAGATCCATGCGGCAAAACTGCACGCCCTGCTCCAGCGGTCGCACGTCCAGCCCTGACATCTGAAGTGCGGTGTGCTGCGGCGACTCGTAAAGCGCCATGACCGCCTGAACCAGCGGATGATGGGAGGGGCTGCGCTTGGGCTGTAGCTCCTCGACAATCTTTTCAAACGGCGTGTCCTGATGGCTGAAGGCGTCGAGAACGACCTGTCGCAGCTGTCGGATGAGCGCCGTAAATGAGAGCGCGCCAGAGAGATCGCCGCGCAAGGGCAAGACGTTGACGAAAAAGCCGATGAGAGGCTCAAACTCGGGTCGGCTGCGGTTTGCAACGGCAGTGCTCAGCAGGACATCGTCCTGACCGGTGGCGCGGTGCAGCAGCGTCATGAGCGCGCCTAGGATCACGACGAAAAGTGAGGTCTCCTCGCGACGAGCCAGCTGCCGAAGTGAGCCCATCAGCCGGCCGGGCAGCGTGAGCGGCTGCGAGCCTCCGCGGAAGCTCTGGACCGGGGGGCGCAGCCGGTCGCTGGGCAGTCTCAAGAGCGGCACTCCTTCGAGCACGCGCCGCCAATGCGCCAGCTGCTGCCTGAGCCGCAGGCCATCGAGGCGCTGGCGCTGCCAGATTGCGTAATCGCCATACTGAATATCCAGCGGCTGAAGGTCTGGCGACGATCCATCGCGGTGGGCTTTATAAAGCGCTTCCACTTCGCGCCAGAGCACACCCATCGACCATGCATCAGAGACGATGTGGTGCAGTGTAACCAGCAGCGCGTGATCCTCGGGGCCAAGACGCACCAGCACAGCGGAGATCAGCGGCCCCTTTGCCAGATCAAAGCCACGGCGGAACTCTTGCGCTGTCAGTGCTTCGATCGCCGGCCCCTGCGCTTGATTCAAGCTGCTGAGATCGACCTCGCGCAGGCAGCCCTCGCAGCGCTCCAGGATGACCTGCTTGGGCTGTCCATCGCTGACCACGAAAGATGTCCGCAGCACTTCGTGGCGCTGAATGACGCCGTCAATTGCCTTGCGCAGGGCCCGCGAATCCACAGGGCCGCGAATGCGAAAGGCCGCGGGCACATTGTAGGCGGCGCTGTCGGGTTCCAGCTGATTGACGAGCCACAGACCCTGCTGGGAGAGCGACAGCGGTGCGCTCGATGGATCACTGCGGCGAGGGATTGAGTCCTTTGTCGCGCCTCGCTTAGCCTTCAGGCGGCCGAGCAGTCGATCCAGCTTGTCGGCAGAGAGACTTGTGATCTGACTAGAGAGTTCCTTCATGTGTGACTTCCCTCAGCGTCCTGAAGCATTTGTTCATCGACCAGCAGAGCCAGAGCTTGAGCTGCGTGCTGAGCGAACGATCTCAATGACTGGTGATCAAAAAGACTTCGAACTGGCAGCGCGATCATCAGTGCTTCGTTGACCCGCGAGATGGTGCGCATGGCCAGCAGGGAGTGTCCCCCGAGCTCGAAGAAGTTGTCGCTCGCACCCACCTGCTCGATGCCAAGGACCTGCTGCCAGATGTCCGCAATGAGCGCCTCCAGCGCGCCTTCGGGAGCGACCCAGGCGCGGCGACTCTGCGCTGGCGTGGGGTCAATCAGCCGCAGCGCCTTGCGATTGGCCTTGCCGCTGGGCAGCAGCGGTAACTCGCTGAGCTGGATGAAAATGCCGGGAACCATGTAGCCCGGCAGCGAGCGTCCCAGGTGTTCGAGCAGATCTTGTTCTCGCAGCTCCCGCTGCGGCCGGAGCACCACGTAGGCAACCAGCCGCTTCTCTCCGCGCTCGTCTTGCCAAACCGAGACCACCGCGTTGGCGACATCGCGATGGGTGCGACATGCCAGCTCGATCTCCTGGAGTTCAATGCGATAGCCGCGGATCTTGACCTGATGGTCGCGGCGGCCGAGAAACTCAAGCTCGCCGCCCTCGACCCATCGCACCAGATCGCCGGTGCGATAGAGTCGCTCTCCAGAGGTGGCCGAGAAGCGGTCGGGCACAAAGCGCGCGGCGGTGAGCTCGGGATTGTTCAGGTATCCGCGCGCAACCCCATGGCCGCCGATGTAGAGCTCGCCGGGCGCGCCCCCGGGCACGGGATTTCCGTTGGAATCGAGCACGTAGACCCGGGTGTTGCTCAGCGGCTGTCCAATCAGGATCCGATTGCAGCCGCGCGGCACCACTGCGCCGGTAGACCAGATCGTGGTCTCGGTTGGGCCGTAAAGATCATAAACGGTGCCGGGCACCAGCTCCGCGGCCTGTCGCCCTTCGGCCAGCGGCACCGCTTCACCGGTGAGGATTAGCACATCCAGGCGCTTGAGCATTGCGTGAATGGCCGGCGCAGCAGCCAGCAGCTTGAACAGAGAGGGCGTGCATTGCAGATGCGTGACACCGTCCGGCAAGGTGTGCGCAGAGCTGGTCAGCTCGGCAGCGCTCTGGAGGAGGACCGTGAACCCGGTGCAGAGGGTCCAGATAAGCTCGATGACCGAGATGTCGAACGTGAAGTTCGTGACCGCCAGCCACACGCCGCCAGCGCGGGTTCGCAGGCGACCCTCGATGGACCTAAAGAGGCTCACGACGTTGCGGTGCTCCACGAGAACGCCCTGCGGTTTGCCGGTCGAGCCCGAGGTGAACAGCACATAGGCCAGGTTCTCGGGCTTGGAGCGCTGTGCATGCGTTGCAGCCGGGCTGGGCGAGCTTGGGACGTCGTCCATAAAGATCAAGCGTGCGTCACACTTTGCCAGCCTGTCCCGCAGCCCCTTGCTTGTCACGATCACCGCGACGCCCGCGTCTCCCAGCATGGCGAGCAGCCGCTCCTCGGGATAGCGGGGATCGAGCGGCACATAGGCGCCGCCAGCTTCGAGGATGCCCAACATGCCGGCGACCATGTCTGTGCAGCGCTCGATATAGAGACCGACGCGCGATTCGGCGCCCACCCCCGCTGCCACCAGCCTGATGGCGAGTTCGCGCACGCGCTGGGCGAGCTCGCGGTAGGTGACTGACTGAGAGGCGGCGACCACCGCTGTGGCGTCGGGAGTTCGCGCAGCCTGCGCCGCAAAGAGCTCCTGAATGCAGGCGTCGTCACCATAGACGAGCTCGCCGTTTGAGGAGCCGCGAAGGAGCCGCGCCTGCTCTTCTGGAGAGAGCATTGAAAGCTGCGAGACGGGCCTTTCCGGGGCTGCAACCGCGGACTGAAGGAGGTGGCGATAGCTCTCTGCAAATCGCTCGATTGTGCTGCGCCCGAATAGATCCGGGTTATAGATGCACAGGCCGTGGAGCTGGCCCGCTTCCAGCCAGAGATGAAACTCCAGATCGAACCTGGACGTGGGCTCCAGCAGCTCAAGCGACATCACCTCGACATCGTGCAGATAGAATCGCATTCCCGGAGACCAGTGCTCCTGAAATGCGAAGATGATCTGGACCAGCGGATTCCGACCGAGCGCGCGAACAGGCTGAAGCTCTGCGACAATCCGGTCAAAGGGCAGGTCGCGATGGGACAGCCCTTCCAGAGTGGTCTCGCGCACGCGAGCAATCAGCGCAGCGAAAGAGGGATCATCGCTGAGGTCGGCTCGCAGGATCAGCACATTGACAAAGCATCCGACGAGAATCTCGAACTCGGCGCGCTCGCGATTGCTCACCGGTGTCCCGACCGAGATGTCCTGTTGTCCCGAGTAGCGAGAGAGCAGAATTTGAAACACGGCGAGCAGTGTCATGTACATGCTCGCGCTGTGCCTGCGACCGAGCTGCTCGATGTTGAAGGTCAACTTTTCGTCGCAAGAAAACGACAGGCATGCGCCCCGGAAGCTGCCGGTGGGTGCGCGCTCGTGATCCGGGATGAGCTCAGTGGGCGTCATCCCGGCGAGCTTGCGCTTCCAATACGCCAGCTGCTCGCTCCCCACGGCGGCCTGCGCTCTCGAGTGCTGCCATGCGGCAAAGTCGGCGAACTGGAACGTTGGCTCGGGCAGCGGCGACGGCTCACCGCGCACGAATGCGGGGTAGAGTGCTCGCAGCTCGCGGACCATGATATCGGCGGACTGACCATCATGCGCCATGTGATGGATGGTGAGGACCAGCACGTGCTCACGTGCGTCCAGACAGAGGAGCAGGGCACGAAATGGCGGCTCTCGATCGAGCGCAAAGGGGCGCTGGATCTCGGCGACTGCCCGCCTCTTGGACACCTCTTCGCGGAGCCAGGGCGGAGTCGCCCGCAGGTCTTCAATCGGCAGGCTTACGTCTGTGGGCGGCAGAATCACCTGAACAGGCTCGCCGTTCATTTCGCGCAGCACCGTGCGCAAGATCTCATGACGGCGCGCGAGCTCCGTAAGGCTCAGCCGCAGCGCGGCCACATCCAGCGGACCGTGAAGGCGCAGGTTCAGAGGGCAGTGATAGGAGTGCCCCATGAGACCCAGCTTCTCGAGAAAATAGAGTCGCTCCTGCATGAACGCGAGCCGCAGCGGCCGGTCGCGCGGTGCCAGACGCAGCTCCACCGGAGCCGCTGGCATTCGCGGCCCGATCAGCTCGGCCAGCTCAGCGACAGTGGTGTGCTCGATGAAAAGCTGGAGAGGAAGCTCCTGGTGCATTCGTTTGCGGACGAGCTGCCCCATGCGGGTGACCAGCAGCGAGTGACCGCCCAGCGCAAAGAAGTCGTCGTGCACGCCAACTCGATCGAGCTGCAAGACCTCGCAGAAGATTGCGGCGAGCGCTCGCTCAAGCTCGTTGCGCGGGGCCACGAACTGCGTTTCGAGATCCGGCCGATCGCTGTCCGGCGCGGGCAACGCCTTGCGATCGATCTTGCCCGTGGATGTCAGCGGCAGGGAATCCAGACAGACGAACGCTGCGGGGATCATGTAGTCGGGCAGCTTCTCCTGCAGGAACGCGCGCAGCGACTGAATGAGCAGCCCCTGCTCCCGTACTCGAATCGGACGGTTGGCGTACACGCCGCTCTTGCCCAGCTCTTTGTTGGCGGTGGTCAGCCAGGCTCGCGGACGGACCTCTTTTGCAGCTTGAGCCCGCTCAAAAAGCACGTCCACATGTTCGGGGCCGCCAGCTCGCGACCAGGTCACCCTCACGCTGTAGCCGAGCCGCTCACCGAGCAGCCAGAGCTCCTCTGGGTCCACCGAACCAGCGGCCAGCTCCGCAGCCTGCTCCAGCAGCGTAGAAACGACGGTCGGGCGCTCCCAATCAGCGCGAGAGGCCAGCATTCGCGCGTGCACTCGCGCATTGGGCACAGCCAGGACCTCGGCTGCCGCTGGCTGCTCGCGGACGAGCCAGAGCTCTAGCTGCTCAAGGTTGCCCCCGCAGTTGGCGAAGTGGATCGAACGGTCGATATCGACCGGCTCAACGGGCTCGCCGACAAAGAGCACCGCATCGTAGCGGAAGCTCGTCATCTCGTTGTCGCAGCGGCCGCGCTTGAGCCAAATCTCTGCATGTCGGATGCGGGGAATCTCTTGGCACAGGGCCTGAAAGTATTGGGGGGCGAGCACCAGCTCATCCTCTGTGGCCATCTCCTGGTCGATGAGCGCCCGAACGCTGGAGATGGACGCATTTGGCGCCGCCTTATGCAGCTGCACGGAGGTGTTGAACGCCTCCAGCAAAGGCAGGCTGCGCACATCGCCCACGAACACAAATCCGCCGGACGTCACAGTCTTGGTGGCACCGCTGAGCACCCGATGCAGGTAGTCCGCGCTGGGAAAGTACTGCACGGTTGAGTTCAAGATGATCGAGGTCAGGCTCTCGGTAGCGACACCATCGAACTCATCGGCCAATCGCCGATCGAGGTGCACTTGGGACAGCCCGCTGGCCGCAAGCTGGACGCGCAGCGCCGCCAGCGATGACTCCGAGAAGTCTGTGCCGTAATAGGAAGCGCAGCTGGGCGCGACCCGCAGCAGCAGCAAGCCGGTTCCACAGCCGATCTCCCAGACCTTTTCCGGCTTGAGCGCCAGGATGCGAGCGACGGTGCTGTCTCGCCACTCCTGCATGTCCCCGGCAGGAATGGGCAGGCCTGTATAGCTGCTGTTCCAGCCGACGGTGTTGAAGCTGTGGTCGGCATGGGGAGGCGCCTTGCGATAGAGATCATCGTAGAGAGCCTCCCACTGCAACACGTGATCCGCTTCGACATCGCTGGAGTGGCTGCGCGCTTCAGGCGTCTGATGGGCCGTGACGTAACCGACCAGGCGCTTATCGTCTCCATCCTCGCGGACCACAACCACCGCTTCTTTTACAGCTGGATGCTGACTCAGTGCGGACTCGATCTCTCCCAGCTCGATGCGGAAGCCGCGCAGCTTCACCTGATGATCCACGCGTCCCACAAACTCGATGGCGCCATCTGCGCGCCGCCGAACCAGATCTCCTGTGCGATAGAGTCGCGCTGCCGTATCGGGGACAAAAGGATCGGGCAGGAACTTCTTGGCCGTCAGCGCAGAGTCGCCAACATAGCCCCGCCCCACGCCGTCGCCGCCAACATAGAGTTCACCGGTTGCGTTGATGGGCACCGGCTCTAGATGCTCATCCAGCACATAGAGCGTGGTATTGGCGAGCGGCCGGCCAATGGGAATGGTCCGCGCGTCTTCAGAAACCTTGAGCACATGATGCCAGGACGAAAACGTCGTGGTCTCGGTGGGACCGTAGACATGCAGCAGGCGCTGGGGTGGTCCGCACTCCAGGGAGCGGCGCGGCCAGCGCGGATCCACCGCCTCACCGCCGAACATCAGCGTGCTGAGCGTGCAGAAGGCATCAGGCACTTCCTGCACCACGCGATTGAACAGCGCCGTCGTCAAAAACAGAACCGTAATGCCGCGCTCGCGCAGCGCCTGCGAGAAGAGCGCTGGCGAGAGGCTCAGCTCCTTGGCGATGCCCACCACCGTGCCGCCGTTCAGCAGCGCTCCCCAGACTTCAAAGGTTGCCGCGTCAAATGTAGCTGTGGACGCCTGCGCAACCCGGTCCGCTGGCCCCAGCTGTACATAGTCGGTGTTCTTGACCAGACGGACGATCGCTCGATGCTCGATGGCGACGCCTTTGGGATGCCCTGTGGAACCGGATGTGTAGATGACATAGGCCAGGCTGGTCGGTCCTGCTCTCAGCTCCAGGGGGCCATCGCTCTTGGCTGCGATCGCGCTCCAGTCAGCGTCCATCTGCACAAGCGTGAGACCGCGCTCGGGCAGGCGCTTGACCAGCCGCTCTTGCGTGAGCACGATTCGGGTCTTTGAGTCCTCGATCTGCATATCGATGCGCTTTCGCGGATGCTCTGGATCGATGGGCACGTAAGCTCCACCCGCCACGAGAATTCCGAGCATCGCAACGATCAGATCGACGGAGCGATCCAGATAGATCCCAACCGGCTCTTCCTTGCCCACGCCCAGCTGCTGGAGATGACGAGCAAGTCTCCAGGCGCGCGAGGCCAGCTCCCGATAGGTCAGGGAGCTGCTGTCATAGATCGCGGCTGTGGCATCCGGCGTGCGTGCGGCCTGCTCGGCAAAAAGCGCCGGCACGCTGGCATCGCGTGGATAGGCCAGAGCGGTTTGATTCCACGCCTTGAGCACTTCGGTGCGGCCCTCTGGCCCCATGACCGACAGCTCCGAGATGCGCTGCTCCGGATGACTCACAATGCTGTGGAGAAGTGTCTGATAGTGTAGGAGGAGCCGCTTGATCGTCCCCTCGTCATAGAGCGCAGATTTGTAGTCGCACTCGCCGCGGATGCTCGACCCTTCGATCCAGGCATGAAGCTCGATGTCCAGACGGCTCATCGTGCGGCCAAGCTGAACCACTTCCACTTCGAGACCCGGCAAGGTCACCCGCGGGTTCATGGCTTCGCGCTCCTGCATCACGAACGCGATCTGAAATATCGGATTGCGACCGAGGTCGCGCTCGGGCTGGAGCTCTGCCACCAGTCGCTCAAAGGGCAGATCCTGGTTGGCAAATGCCCCCAGCGCGTTCTCCCGCATGCGCTCCAGAAGCTCCAGGAAGCTGGGGTCGCCACCAAGGTCGAGATCGAACACCAGAGAGTTCACAAAAAAGCCGACCAGGGACTCCAGCTCGCTGCGCGTCCGGTTGGCGATGCCGGTCCCCAAGGCGACACGCTCGCGTCGGGTGTAGCGAAACATCAGCAGATGAAACGCGGTCAGCAAGGTCATGAACATCGTGGCGCCGTACGAGCGGTTGAAGCTCTCCAGCTGCCCGCAGAGCTCTTGCGAGAGCTCGAAAAAGACGCGCCCTCCTTCAAACGTCTCGCGCTCGGGCCGCGAGCGGTCGCCGGGCAGCTCAAAGGGCTCGATGTCGCGCAGCCGCCCGGTCCAATACTGGAGCTGCTCTTCAAGCGCAGCTCCCTTGATGCGCTGATTCTGCCAGGCCGCGAAATCGCCGTACTGAATGGGTAGCTCGGGCAGCTCGGGCAAGCGGCCCGTGGAAAAGGAGCCATAGCAGGCCGAGAGCTCGCGCGTGAACACCCGCACGCTCCAGCCATCCCAGGTGATGGTGTGGAAGTTCAAGAGCAGCATGTGCTCGGCCTCGCCCAGCCGCAGCAGCTTCATGCGCATCACCTCCCCCTCCTCCAGCGCGAAGACGCGCGCGGTCTCACTGTCGGCGATGGCTTCGGCTGCGCGCGCTCGGCTGTCAGCGTCGAGCGAGCTCAGATCCTGAGCGGTGAGATTCACGGCATGCGGCGGAAGGATGATCTGCACGGCCTCACCGTTTTCGCGCTGGAGGTAGGCGGTGCGCAGCGATTCGTGCCGATCGATCAGCCACGCCAGCGCTCGCTCCAGCGCGCCGCGGTCTAGGCTGCCGCGGATGTGCAGGTTGAGGGCTGTATTGTACGCGCTGCCAACCAGGCCAAGGCGCTGCAGATACCACATGCGCTGCTGAGCAAAGGACAGCGGGAGTCCCTGCTCGCGGGCGATGCGCGGGATGGTGCTCGACCCCCCTGGCAGACTGGCGACCGCTGTGGCCGCGCCGGGAGCGGCTCCTTGCTCAATCCAGCTGGCGAGTGCCGCAATGGTCGGCTGCTCGAAGAAGGGGCGCAGCGGCACGTCGATGCCAAAGAGATCGCGAACGCGAGAGAGAAGCCGCGTGGCCAGGAGCGAGGTGCCACCAATATCGAAAAACTCGTCTTGTGGATCGACCGCGTCCATCTGAAGTATCTCGGTCCAGAGCTCAGCGAGCCTACGCTCGCACTCGGTGCGCGGTGGCGTTGCGGCGGGCTTGCGCTCGGAAATCGTAGACGCCGGAGCGGGCAGTGCCTCCAGATCCAGCGTGCCCCCTGCTGTGAGCGGCAGGGCATCGACGATCACAAAATCCTGGGGAATCAGGTGTTCGGCAAGGCGCTCGCGCAGAAATGCACGCAGCAGCTGCACGGCTTGACGCTGCTGCTTTACGTGCAGCGGATTGTTGGCCAGGGCAAGCCCGCTGCCACCGGCCTGCCCTGGGGGGCGCGGCCAGGAGCGTGGCCGCGAAGGATCTCCGCCGCGCTCAAACAGCGCGTCAAAGAAGCCAGGACCCCTATCCGAGTATCGCAGGCGAACGTCGTAGCCAAGCTGGGAGCCTGCGTCGCAGACATCCTCTGGATGCACGGCCCCGCTGGCCTCGGTCTCCGCGCGCGCCCGAAGCTCGGCCACGGCCCCAGCACCTCCATCCAGTGCTTGAGCGACCAGGAGGTCGGCATAGATGCGCCGGTTGGGGATCCCCGTAAGCTCAAGGGCAGCGCCTGGATGGGCCGCGAGCCACCCCTCCCAGCTCTCGCCCCGTGCTTCAAGGGCGCCGAACTGCTGCGAATGCAACACCTGCACCGGCTCTGGCGCCGTGCCCACGTAGAGCACGACATCGTAGCGAAAGCGGCTCATCTCGTTATCGTGACGCCCGCGCTTCAGCCAGACCTCAGCGTGAGCCACCCGAGGCAGCGACGCGGGCAGAGCAAGAAAGTAGTCCGGCGAAACCAGGAGCTCCTCATCCGCAGCTACCTGCCGCCGAACCCGCGCGCTCAGCTCCGACAGGGATGTGTCGGGTGACGCCTTGAATGTCTCGACCGAAGAGTGAAACGCATTCAGAAGGGGCAGGCTGCGCACATCCCCGATGAACACCACCCCACCGGAAGCGACCGAGCGCACGGCTCCTTCCACCACGCTTCGCAGGTATTCGAGGCTGGGAAAGTGCTGGACGATCGAGTTGAGAACAACCGTCGTAAAGCTCTGCTGCTCAATGCCCGTGAAGTCGTGGGCACCTCGCTGCTCTACGGACACCTGCGGCAGCTCCTTGGTGAGCAGCAGCTTCTTTACAAGCTCGACGGAAAATAGAGAAAAGTCGCTCCCCAGATAGGCGGCGCTGCCGGGTGCCAGCCGCTGCAGCAGCAGGCCCGTGCCACAGCCGATCTCCCAGATCTTCTCTGGCTTGAGCTTCTCGATGCGCTCAACGGTTCGATCCTGCCATTCGCGCATCTCATCGGATGCAATCGGACTTCCCGTATAGCTGCTGTTCCACCCAATCGTGTTGAAGGAGGCATCATCCTGCCGATTCGTCCCCGCGTAGACTGACTCATACAGCGCTTGCCACTGGTTCACGTGCTCCGATTCTAGATGGGCAGACTCCGGAATCTTTTTTGGAACGATGTAAGCGATAATGCGCTTGTCACCAGGCTTGTCCTCTCGGAGCACACCCACTGCGTTGTTTACACTGGAGTGACTCCTCAGGGCAGACCCAACCTCAGTGACTTCGATGATGGACATGCGATCCTTTTCTTGGAGTCCGACTTGTCCCAGAAGTTCAAGTGAGCCGCCTGGGATCCTCGTCGACAACTTGCGTTCAAAGCGCGCAACCTGGTCCACCACAATGAGGTGCGAAACCGTGGGGCGCCGCCGACAAATCGTCGCTGACTTAATGCCAGTGACGGAACTCCATCTTATCCCATAGTTCTGCTATTAGGCTTCCTTTCTATTATTTTAAAATAACCAAACCACCCGCTAACGAGATGTGCGAATCCTGCACATCCGCACATCCGCACACGAGGTCAGCGCTGTGGGGTCTGGCGAGCGGAGCTCAATGGGTACATGACTCGACGCATGGGCCGTCCGCTCTAAGGCTGAGCGCCAGTTCGCCTTAAATTAAGCAAACATGCTATTCGGCAATATGAAGTATTGCAGCCACTCTTATGTCTCCTTTCGGAAACGTATCGGTCTAGGACTCGTAGCTGGTGGCATCGCTAGGCTGGGATCTTTCTACGCAAGTGTGCTATCGTACCTCGGCGCAAGAGCGCGCTGACTGCCAATGCGAAGGTCCAGGGCTGTCGGGGCGTGGTGGCAGATGTCGCCTAAGACCAGAGGAGCCAATGAGCAATCCATCGACTGCGAGCCTGGAGAAGCTGGTGTGTCCCGACTGCAAGGCCCTGCTCCTTCCGCGAACTGGTGTGCTGATCTGTGTCCGCTGCAGACGCGAGCACCCACTGCGCGCCAACATCCCCGACTTCTTGTATGAAGCCCACAAGGGAGAACACTATTCGAGCTGGATGCGGCTTCCGGAAAAGGTTCAGAACAAAGCCACCGCGTGGCTCGTCGAGAACCCCAGCGCATGGAGCGATATCCTGTTTCAGACCTGGTGGCACATCTTTGCCCAGGCCTATGAGTCGAAGTTCGGCATCCGACGAGCCATCGAAGGCGCGGCGCAGGGGTCGCGCTCGTTCGAAGAGGTCTTTGAGTGGATGATCTCGCGGGTCCGCCGCAACGAGGGGCTGGTCCTGGATGCGGCCTCGGGACCCGGCACCATCGGACGCAGAATAGCGGGCAAGCAGGGGGTCTTTGCCGTGGATATTCTGCTGCCGATGCTCAAGCGCGGCGCCGCGCTCGCGGCTCAGGAGAGAACCCAGAACATCCAGTTTGTCAGAGCAACGGTAGAGTCTCTGCCCTTCCCGAATGAGCTCTTTGATGGAGCGGTCCTGGGACAGGCGCTGCACTGGATCGATCCAACTGCTGGTCTGTCAGAGATCGCTCGAGTGCTGCGACCTGGCTCACCGCTGTCCGGAGGCACGGCCTTAAAAGGGGGAAGCAGCGAGCTCTCGCGCGCGGCCGCTACCACGGGAGGCCATCCCTTTGAGCGGGATGAACTGCACAAGTGCCTTCAGGACGGTGGCTTCGTCAAAATAGAGATCGAGTCCGCCGGCGACCTTCTGCTCTTCGCGGCCTACCGGCCCGAGTGAAATCAGCGCTCCGGCGGCTGCTCCCGCCAAACTACCTTTTCCTCAGAATCCGGAATTCCTTTTTTACCGCCCAGCGCCTATCCCGGCTTTCCTGAGAGCAGGTAGTGGAGTGTTGCGGACTCCAGAAAGTGCGCACAGATCGTTCCCAGGACGAGCTGGGATCCGTCGACAGCATCCGCTGTTCCAGTCTCGGGCGCCAGCACCGTCCCATCGAAGCGGACGGGGTTTGAAGCCTGGCACGCGGTCAGCTGATACTGCTTGCCTTTTTTGGTGAAATAGCACTGGACTTTGGATACAGACTGGATAGGCAAGATGATATCGTTATTTCGGGCTCTGCCGACGAGAATTCGCTCTGTCCAGGGGTTGCGATCGGACTTGACCAGGGGAAAAAGGACAAACTCATCCGCGCGTCCCATCAAGACGGTCGGAGTGAGAAATGTTGCCACGGCCGCCTTGAGCGGCGGCATCTCTTTGGATGTCGAGGGAGAAATGATATCGGAGCCAGAAGAGCCGCTGGATCTAGATTTGGGGGTCTCGACGAGCAACCAGGGATGGGAATACTTGGTTGTGAATGCCAATTTCGACAATGACTTTGCTTCGTCGATAACCTGCAAGAGCATACGGCTCATAAGACACTTATAGCATGCCAGGCTCCTCGCTTGGCCGATGAAAATCGGTCTCGATCATGGAACGAAAGGCGAGAATTACTTACATATTCTGCGGCGACCCTAAGGCGGGAACGTTACTGGATCGGCATGTCCGGACAGGCTCAGGAAGCAAGAAAGTCAACAACGAGCTGGTTGAAGCGCTTCTCAGCGGTCATGAACATGAAGTGCTCACCACCCTCGGCGACCTCCATTACTTCCAGGCGCGAGCCAGCGATCTTCTGCTGCAGCCACGTGCTGCACTTCCAGGGAATGACGCTGCCTTTGGCGAAGATCAGCAGGGTTGGAACGCTGATGCGCGGGATCACATCTCGCCAGTCCTGCTCCGCGTGGTTCAGCATGAGCTTGGCCGCCAGATCCAGCGGCATCTGTAGGCTGCGCTGTATGCAGCGCTCCTTGTCTTCAGCAGACATCTGAGTGCCCAGGATTCCAGCCATCATGGAGCGCAGTACCATCTCGCCTTGCGGCGACGCGATGGCGCCGACCGCTTCGTGGACGGCGGCGGGCGTAAAGATGGCGCCGGCCTCCTCAAGCTCGGTGGGGGACCAGGCCGGGTTCACGATTGCGCACGGCATCTGATCGACCAGCACCAGCCGCGACAGCCGCTCGCCTCCGAACAGATCCCAGTAGCTCCAGATGATCGCAGCGCCCATCGAGTGCCCGAGCAGCGATACGCTCTTCAAGTCGAGCGCCACCAGGACATCGTGCAGGTCCTTGGCAAGACGGGAGATTCGATAACCAAATCGAGGCTTCTCCGAGCCCCCGTGGCCCCGCATATCGAGTGCGATGACTCGATGGCGCTTGCTGAGCGCGGCGATCTGTGAGGTGTACTGCTCGGCCGACTGCGTCCAGCCCGCAAGCAGCACCAGCGGATCTCCGGAGCCCGCTTCGAGATACCTGAGCTGCACCCCATCGCTGGTCTTGATGTGCTGAACGCTCCACGCCGGCTGGGTGGGCGCAGGAGTGCTCTTGGCGCGTTTGGTGCTCTTTCCCTTCATTGAAATCTCCGTCTGCAACAAGTTGTCGTTGGCGCTTCACCGGTGGCAGGTGGTTCCAGGATAGCCGCCTATGCTACGTGGCAGCGGTGGCGCCAAGCAACAAGAGATGCTCGTCCGAAGATTATTTCAGGAGTATCGGCAGGATGAAGATGGCAGGAATAGGCAGAGCGCGGGGTGAGTACGTAACAGCCTACTCGCAGTCGAGGTGCGAGCGGTGCAACCAGCTGTCCATCTGATCCCAGCTGGTGCGATTTTCAGGGTGCAGGTTGAAGCAGTGTCCAGTGGTGCTTAGCGACTGGACGGTCACCTGTGCATGCGGGTAGCTCGCGGCTTCGGCGCCGGCATTGACCGATGGATAGACCAGATCGTTTTCACCGAGCTGCACGAGCACCTTGCCGGTCACCGCGTTGGCGCCCGTCAGCGCCGCCTGGAAGATAAGCGCGAACGAGGTCAGCAGCTCGCTGCGCGGCAGCTTGTCTGCGAGGTTGGCATTGTCATAGGAAACCATATCCGGATCCGCCGAAGGCCCGTACATGAGCACGTTGCGAACCGCAGGTGGGAACGTCACGTACGGGCTGCCAAGGAACGGCGACAGATCGAGGTTCAGGCCACCCGGAGGCGGGATGTGGCTCCAGCCCGTCACGACCAGTGCATCGGCGGGATGCGAAGCTGCCTGCACGCCAATGACCGCTTCACTGCCCATGGAGTGTCCGACGAGAACGATCTTGTTGAAGGCATTCCCGATCGGGTTGCGGCGGTTTCGGAGCTGGTTGACAACCTGGGTGATACCAGCCTTGCTGTCGTCGAAGGAGATCGCATCGCCGTCGATCTGGCCCTCGCCGCTGCTCTCACCGCTGCCCAGCATATCGATGGCCAAAATCGAGTAGTTCTGGCGAGCCATGTAGCAGGCAAATGAATATACGTGGTCGTTGATAGAGGGGGCTGCCCAGTACTTATGATTATATGTAGCTCCATGTACACCAATGAGCAGCGTCTTACCTCTATAGTAAGATTGATAGTATAAATATCCTACAATTTTGGCTCGAGTTCCATTGCTTAAAGTAACCGGAAATTCATAACGTTCTTGCCTAAATAAGCCCCGGTTCGGCTCGCACTGACGAGGCCCAAAAATGCCAAGCTCGTCTGTCTTCGCGGAGGTGCTCTCTTCCGACGAGCCATCCGAGCAAGCTGCCCCCAGCAGGATGCTAGCCAATGATATCCAGATTCTCCAACTTTGCATGTTGCCCCCTTGGGATAATAACAATTATTGTGACAGGCGCTTTGAGTGGAGCAATCCGATTTATTCTAAAAATTTAGAATGGGTTATGTATTCGCAGCGTGCACAATGACGGAGAGCGTCACAGATGAATTGGATTTAGCTTCACACACCCATCGTCCGCTCGCTGCCGCAGCATTATTTGATTGGCACGTGTAGCTCCGGTGAGATTTCCCAAGTCATTCCCAGAATATCCAACAGAGCCATCTTCCGACGGAGATTTGCTTCGCTCAGTCCACTTGAAGAAGCGGCCACCGTCGGAAGACTTCCGCTTTCTTTCCCCAGAGAGCTACCAGCGACGAGAAAGCCAGGGAAGAGTATCACGCATGCATTGAGGACAGGTACCGAAGTCTTTGATCAAGGGTCGCTGGCTCGACGGAGATGCCAGATCAAGGTTGTTTGAGGGTAAGCATCGGAGCCGGTCCCGGTCGCGGTGAGTGCCGCAAGCGACGCTTGACCTTTGGCGGCGATCCGTATTGGACTAAGCTAGGGGCTTTTCTTGCTGTTTCCTAATAGATGGGTGCTATTTGTCCTCTTTCTCCTTGGCGGGTGGCTACTGGATGTGCAGACGGCGCAAGCCGGGCTCAGGGCGATACTGTGCTGGTCCTCGATATTCGACAGGATGGCCGGTTTATGCCTCAGCTGGCGCAACGTCTTGAGCAGTACCTGGATCGACGCGGCCCGATGAGTTCGGCCCAAGGGCTGACAAAAGCCCAACGCGAGTCGCGCGACATCGACAAGCTGCGCCAGCTCGCATCGAACCGCCGTGCGCCACTGCTTCTATGGGCAGACCTTGAGAACCTTCCCGAGCATCGGGTCAGCATTGAAGTCCGCCTTTTCAATGCCCGGGACGGCAAGTCCAGGAAGCCGGAGTTTGGGGTCTGTGCCGACCTTGCGACTGAAGAGACACTCAAAGAACTCGCCGACGCTATCCTGACCAAGCACGAGCAGTCTCTGGACCTTGTCCGACAGCGTTCTATAGGGCGGCAACAGAAAGCGCCAGATCGCCTACATCGCGCGACATAGTCGCCAGCCTGCCCCCACTGTATCCAGCCCATCGCCTAGCCTGCCCAAACCCCACCCAACAGAACCCAACACCCCGCTCACCGACGGGCTGTATTTTGTTCTTGAACCGTCCGGATCTGTCCGTCGTTCTTGATCACCTCCAGTCTGGCGTCGGTGAGCTGCGCCTGATGCTGGCCGCTCCGGGTCCGCTGACCCCGACTGAGCGGGTTGACGCCGTCGAGCACATAAAAGCGGCCTCGGCCGCGCTTACGAACCTGCGCGGCCTGCTGCACCGCGTCGACCGCCGTACTCACGAGGAGGGCGGTCATGCCGGCCCATAGCGTGCCGCTGCGCCACTCGTGCGAGTGCATGTGCTCGACGTGCGAGGCCCAAGGCTCTGGATACTTTGCCCAACGGGCGGCGCTGGCGGGCGAATCGCACGCCGCAGAGCAGCTTAGCCCGTCTGTATTTCTGACGCTGTCAGCCGAGCGGGGACGGCGGCGGCGCAGTCTCCGAAAAGCAATCGTCCCGTCGGCCGCTCGACGCGCAGAAAGGCAAGCTCATGGCTCGCTCTGAGGATTCGATAGTGGGTGTTCTGCTGGCCGCGCTGGTGCATGAGGCCGTGCAGCCGATGAGCGGCGCGGTCTTGATGGCCGGTCATGTGCGGTCAGAAATGCGCCATCTAAACCGCATGCTCGCGCGTGCAGACCGCAGCTTTCGCGCCCTGCGCTGGCTGTCGCAGGCGCTGCGCTATCCGAAGGATGCCCAGGCAGAGCGGCAGCCGCGGCGGTTGCTTCGGGCGCTGGAGGTGGTGCGCAAGAAGTCCGATCGACTCATCATCGATATTCCCTCGGATTTATGCGTCCTCGCGGCGCCGTGCGTGCCTGAGCTGGTGCTAGAGACGCTCCTGAGCAACACGCGCCGTTATGCGCGTGGCTGCCGCGTCCTTGTGCAGGCGCGCTTGAACCAAGAAGCCGGCAAGCAAACGGTTTCCCTGACGGTCGAAGATGACGGGCCGGGTATTTCTCCAAAGGCGCGCGCTCAGCTTTTCGATCCGTCCGCAGTGAGTACGGGGGGCGGGTTGGGCGTGGGGCTGTGGCTCGCGCAGCAGATGCTTCGCTGCAACGGTGGCGACCTGCGGCTCGACGAGCCCGCGCGAGGCTCCTCCTTTACAGCTTCTTGGCCTTTCGCTGCGATCATCGCCGCAGACAACTTCCCAGCCGATTTGCACGAGTTCGGCCGCGCCGTCCGCAAAGCACGCGAAGACGCGGAGCTAACCCGCGAGCAGCTGAGCGAGCGAGCTGGCATCGCTCCGTCGACGATTCGCAACATCGAGACCGCCCGCCACCAGCCTACCGCCGTCATCCGCGCGCGACTGCTCCGCGCGCTCTCCCAGCCATAGCCAATCATTCCGCGGCAATCCCGCCGCGTTTTCGCAACGCACCACCAGGAGACAACCATGCCCAGATACAAGCTCGGCGCCCGCGTCACCGGCCCTTACTACTGCGAAGCTCGCAAGAAGTGGCGCATCTTCATCTACGACGGCCCCAAACCGACTGTGCTCTGCTTCGACACGGAGAAGGCCGCACGCAAGGGACTGAGCCACGCCACCAAAAAACTACGCAGTTCAGCCAGCCGCATCCTCGGCGATGTCCTGGCCGAATACTTCGCCGAGAAGGAGCAGCGCGAATCAGCCAAGTCAAGGACATGCAAAGATCAAGACGCTGCCTTGCGCCAGTTGCTCGCCTCATACCTGCGCGATGACATCGGCCGCATGACGCCAAGCCGCGCCAGCGAACTTTATTTGAAGACGACCGAGACGCCCACGCGCAAGACGGGTAAGCCTCCGGCTGCGGCGTCGCATCGCTTCTACCTGGCACTGGCGCAAGGGTTTTACGGATGGGCGCTGCGCAAGGGGTACGTGATGATGAATCCTTTTAAGGAAGTACGCCCCATCGGGCGCGCAAGCACGGGCAAAGCGCAGCTGCGCCTGGATGAAGCCAAGCGCTACCGCGAGGCCGCGCTCCGCCTGTTCGATGAGCGCAAGGATCGACTCGCACTTGCCGCCGTGCTGCCGCTGTATCTGGGCCTGCGCGCAAGCGAGGTGATGGGGCGCCGCGTCCGCGATATCGATGCAGGTGGAAGCATCATCTGGATTGATCGCGGCAAGAGTAAAAATGCGCGCCGCCACTTATCTGTGAAAGCCCGTCCGATTCAGCAGCGGCTGGCGCAGCTCGTATCGGGACGCGCTCCTGAAGAGGCGCTTTTCAGCGTGGGTGATCCGCTGAAGCTGCCCTTCCGACAGCTGCTCAATGCCGCCACCGTGCGGATCTGCAAGGCCGCAGAGGTGCCAGTGATCTGCCCCCACTCACTGCGCGGCCTGTGGGCTACGCTCAGCGTTGAAGCGGGAGCAGCCGAGAGCGCGGTTGCAACTGCACTGGGTCACGGCTCTTTCGAGATGACCGCCAAGCACTACGCCCAACCCGAAGCCCTGACTGGAGCCAAGAGCGCGCGCGTACACGACCTATTAGAAGAGGCGGCACCCGAGCCCGAAGTGACGCAGCTATCCGCCGAGCAGATCGTGCGCAGCCTGCCCCCTGAAACCTTGGCCAAACTGCTAGCCTTATTGACCGCTCCTGCCTCCGTCGAGAAAACGCAGCACACCGTCGGCCTGTAGTTCGAGCGGCTTTTTGCAGAAATACCTTTGATCGACCTTTGATCCGAGCTTTCTAAGTACCCATTTTCAGACGAGATTGCTCCATCGGATTCTCAAGCCGGCCAACGTGATGGTGTGTGCGCCGCAGGCCGAGGCGTCGGGGGAGGGGCAGGGGGGGCTGCGGCCGGTGCTCATGGATTTTGGTCTGGCGCGCGACTCGCTGGGGCCGCAGCGGCTCACGCAGACCGGCGTCATCATGGGCACGCCGCACTATATGGCGCCCGAGCAGGCGCGCGGACAGGCGCGGCACCTCGATCGTCGCGCCGATGTCTACAGCCTGGGCGCGATTCTGTACGAGATGCTGACCGGGAGGCCGCCGTTCGATGCCGAGCACGAGGTGGATCTGCTGCTGGCAGTGCTGCATCAGGATCCGCCGCCGCCGCGCCAGCTTGAGCCGAGCGTGCCCATTGATCTGGAGGTGATTGCGCTCAAGTGTCTGCGCAAGGAGCCGGAGCATCGCTACGACTCGGCGCTGGCGCTGGCAGAGGATCTGCAACGCTACCTGCGCAGCGAGCCGATCCTGGCGCGACCGGCGTCGACGCTCTATCGCATCCGCCGACTCGCGATGCGCCATCGCGCGCTCTGCGCCGTGCTGGTGATGGCGATTCTGGCGCTGTGCGGAGTTGCCGGCATCACCTACCGCGCCAAACAAAAGGAGCGTCGGGCCGCAGAGCGCGCCGACGACCGGCAGCGGCTGGCGGCGGAGCTCGGGCAGACGACCACAAGGCTGGGCCTATTTCTGCGCGTGGCCTACAGCCTGCCGCCGCACTCGCTCTATCGCGAACAGGAACTGGTTCGCGAGCATCTGAAGAAGCTACAGCGGGACTTGGCCAGCGCCGATCCGTTCCTGCACGGCACGTTCGAGCGCGCGATCGGACAGGGCTATCTGGTGCTCGGCGATTACGCGTCCGCGGTGGAGCATCTGAAGCGCGCCGTGGAGCTCGGCGAGCGCGCCGAGGATGTGCATCTGACACTGGGGCAGTCGCTCGGACGGCTTTACGAGCAGCAGGCGGCCGAGATCAATCGCAGTCGCGCTCCTGTGCAGGCCAAGGCCGAGCTGGCCCAGCTTCGCAGCGAGCTTCTGGTTCCAGCGCGCAAGGAGCTGACGCTGGGCCAGCGCAGCGAAATCCTGTCTTCGGCCTATGTTCGCGCGCTGCTCCACTTCTACGGCGATGATCCGGAGGCCGAATACGATGCGGCGCTGACCGAGGCGCGCAAGGCGCAGCTCGAAGCGCCGTGGCTGATCGAGCCGATCGACCTGGAGCTCAAGATCACGGTGCAGCGCTATATGGATGTCATCCGGCGCGGCAAGTCGCCCACGCCGGCTGAGTTTGCGGCAGTGCACGACGCCATCGAGCGGGCCATCAACATCGCCCGCAGCTATCCCGACTTCTACGCGAGCTTCACCGATTACGCGGTCTTTCGCATCAAGGACATGATGCTCACCAACGGCCAATCCAAGGGTGCGGACAGCGTGATGGAAGAGGCGATCAGGCACGCTCAAACGGGTCTGATACTACAGCCCGACAGCGCCGCAGCCCGCGATCAGCTGGCAGAGCTCTACGGAAGCTGGGCCTACGCCAAGGCGTGGCGCCATCAGGATCCGATGGTCGTGCAGAAGCTCGGAATCGCCGCCAGTGAAGAGGCGCTGCGCATCCAGCCTCCGCGCGGGCGAACGTATATGGCGCGGTCGCGGCTGTATTTGGCTGAGATGATGTATCGCGAAGTGCTCGGTGAAGATCCGCAAGAAGTTACCGAGCGCGGAATTGCAGACGCCAGGATGGCGGCCCGCTTGGAGCCGAAGAGCAGCGATATTCACAACCTGCTCGGCGTGAGCTTGAGCGTGCTCGTGCTGCTCAAGCGCGCAAAGGGAATCGATACGGAAAAAGAGACGGCGGAGCTTCTTGAAACCGGAAAGCGCGCGATGGAGCTGCGCCCCGACATTCCGCTGCCGATAAACAACCTGGCCGCCATGTACATCGAGCTGGCGCAGCACCGCATCCAGCACGGCCGCGACGCGACCGGCGAGATCGCGCAGGCCA
>Ga0075163_10000839_pt1 | contig 40765 bp, 40 predicted proteins | sample JI1023141ADNA_FD_71478 | JGI IMG/M metagenome (GOLD analysis project Ga0075163, IMG submission 71478) | Wastewater effluent complex algal communities from Wisconsin, to seasonally profile nutrient transformation and Carbon sequestration -... | ecosystem: Engineered > WWTP > Effluent > Algae...
CTGCGCGCGTATGATGCGATCACGGGCGCTTTCGCCTGGGCGTGGGACCTGGGCAATCCAGGCTATAACGGCCTTCCCGATGAAGGCGGGGAATACACGCGCGGCACGCCGAACGTGTGGTCAAACACCAGCTACGATCCGAAGCTGAACCTGATCTATGCGCCGACGGGCAACTCCTCGCCGGACTATTTCGACGGCGATCTGCGTTCGAAGGAAGCCGAAGAGAACGCCTCGTCGGTAGTCGCAATCGATGCGGCCACGGGCCAGCGGCGCTGGGTCTATCAGACCGTGCATCGCGACATCTGGGACTGGGACGTCCCGTCCCAGCCGGTGCTGGTGAACATCCGCAAGAATGGCGAAGGCGAGCTGATCCCAGCCGTCGCGCAGCCTACGAAGCGCGGCGAGATCTTCCTGCTGGATCGTCGTACGGGCGTGCCGATCTACGACACGCCGGAATTGCCGGTGCCACAGGGCCCGGTGAAGGGCGAAGTCGTGACCGCGACGCAACCGTTCTCGTCGCTGCCGCACTTCCGGGACGACCGGATCGAGCAGGACATGTGGGGTCTCACCCCGCTCGATCAGCTGCATTGCCGGATCGAGTTCAAGAAGATGCGCTACGAAGGCCTGTTCACCCCGCCGATGGAAGGCGGGGGTGGCTATGGCATGGCTGAAGACAGCTGGGGCGGCACGTTCCAGTATCCGGGCAATGCCGGCGGCTTCAACTGGGGCTCGGTGTCGGTGGATGCCGACAACGGTCTGCTGATCGGCGCGCCGATGCTGATGGGCAACCGGATCGTGATGCGCAGCCTTAAAGCGAGAGCCGAGGATACCGAACGGGACAAGAAGCGCAGGGCCGAACGCGCGGCATCCGGCGCGCCCGCAGGGGCCGGAGCATCCGGCCCGGCTATCGCGCCTGCGCCGCCCACGCCGGCGGCCGGCGCCACCGCTGTCGCGCCCAGGGACGCACAGGTGTTCGACCAGAACCGCGTGCTCTATCGCGGCGACACACGGCCGTTCATGTCGTCATGGCGTCTTCCGCTGCCGTTCTTCAACACGTTGACGGAACTGCCCTGCTTCGAGCCGCCGTTCGCGCAGATCGGCGCCATGGATCTGAACACCGGAAAGCTTCTGTGGAAGCGCCCCGTCGGTTCAATGAAGGATGTGGGTCCGTTCGGCCTGCCGACCGGTATGCCCTTCATGGTGGGAACGCCGGTTCAGGCCGGCCTGATGTCCACGCGTGGCGGGTTGGTCTTTCATGGCGCCGCAATGGACTCGACTTTCCGGGCATTCGACACCCGGACCGGAGAGGTTCGCTGGGAAACCCAGCTGCCAGGCAGCGCGCAAGCCACGCCGATGAGCTATGTCGGCAAGAATGGGAAACAGTATGTTGTCATTACCGTTCCCAACCCTGGCTGGCCGAATGCATCGACATACGCCGGCGCGGGAGCCATGCGGAAACCGATAGACGACAAGGGCGGCTGGGTGATCGCATATGCGCTGGGTGACTGAGTCATCCAGCGGCCAATGAAGAGGCTCAGCGTATCAATCCTGACGGATGGCTAGGTCCGGCAGTACTTCGCAATATCTTGGGCTGGGATCGCTCCCGTCGCCCCTGCCCGCACACGTCACCCGAACTCTGCGCGCAGCTTCTTCTTGTCTATCTTGCCGGTCGGGGCGAGCGGCATCGTCGCCACGCGCACAATCGCATCCGGAATCCACCACGCAGGCACCAGAGGCCGCAATGGCTGCAGCAGGTCGTCGTCATTGATGGCGTCGGCCAGCAGTTTGACGATCAGGACCGGGCGCTCACCCCACTTGGGATCTGCGCGTGCGATCACCGCCACCTCCGCGACGCCGGACTGGCGCGCAATGATCGCCTCGATCTCCGCCGGATTGATCCATTCGCCGCCGGATTTTATCAGGTCCTTGGCGCGTCCTGTGATGTGGAGCGCGCCATCGGATTGAATGCGCGCTAGGTCGCCCGTGTCGAACCATCCGTCCGCATCAACCGCCGGCGTGGAATGGCCATAATAGCGCTGCACCACGCTCTGGCCCCTCACATGAAGACGTCCTTCGACGTTTCTCTGCGAAGGCAGCGCACGCCCCTCACTGTCCTTCAGGAGAAGATCGACGCCGACTGCGATACGACCGGCGCTTGCGGCGTCGCGTTTCGCAAGGCCTGCGGGAGCTATCGCGCCGAGCGGCGTCAGTTCCGTCATGCCCCAGCTTGTCTGCACGATCGCGCCAATGCGGCGTTCGATCCGATCCATCAGCTGCTCGCTGATCGGCGCGCCCCCGACGATGATCCGCTTCAGGCTTGGCAATTCGCCGCCCACCTTGTCGAGATGATCGACCAGCCCCAGCCAGACTGTAGGCACGGCGGCGGCGACCGTCACGTTCGCGCTGCTGATGAGCGCCGAAAGGCTTTGGCCATCAAGGTGCCTGCCCGGCAGCACCAGCGACGCGCCAACCGCCGGCGCTGCGAATGGCAAGCCCCAGCCATTGGCGTGAAACATGGGCACGACCATCAGGATATTGTCGTTCGCGGTGGGCGCGATAACATCCGCCTGCAGAATCCGGAGCGTGTGAAGATAGGACGAGCGGTGCGTGTAAACGACGCCCTTGGGATCGCCCGTCGTGCCCGACGTGAAACACAATCCGGCTGGGCTTGTCTCATCGAAATCGCCCCACGCGACGTCCTCGTCCAGACAGACGCTCGCATACAGGCTCACCGGAACGCTTGCCGCGAGATCCCGAACCTCCACCGGATCGTCGATCACGATGATGCGCTCGATCGACGGCGCAATCCTCACCAGCTCAACAGCAATCGAAGCAAGATTGGCCGCCACGACAAGCAGGCGGCACTCAGCCAGCCGCACCATGGCGCCGAGCGTATCGACGGATAGCCGGGGGTTCAGTGTGTGGATGACGGCGCCGATCCCGGAAATTCCGTACCAGGCCTCGACGTGCTCCTGCGTATTCCACGCGAGCGTCGCCACACGATCACCAGGCCGGATTCGGAGCGCAAGAAGGCCGGCGGAAAAGCTGCGGCTCCGCTCCAGCAGCTCGCCATATCCTGTGCGGCTTGTCTCACCATTGCCGCGAGCGGTGATCACGCCCGCTTCCGGGCGCCAGCGCGCGGCGTGCTCAAGGAATTTGTTCAGGGTGAGAGAATAGTCCTGGACGTAAGGGATAGTCATCGTTCGAAGGTCACACTTTCACACGCCGCAGGGCGGCTGAACTTTTCCCCAACAGCTCCAGACGAAAATGGACAGGCGGCCTTCGCCGCCTGTCCCAGTTTGTGGAGAGTTAGAAAGCCTTCTTGACGCCCAGCTCGATCGTGCGACCGAGCGGGTTGCCCATGAAGGGATCGTAGCCAAGCTCTTCTTGCGCGGCCGGCGGGTCGCGATCGAAGATGTTCGCGATGGTCGCCGTAAGCGCCAGATCGTCGGAGAACTGGAAGCGGTAGGTGGCGTCAGCCGTGACCCAGTCTTCGCCATCCTCGCCATACTGCTTGCCGGCGCGTTCATCGTGGACGGCGGAGACGTAGTTGACGCCCAGCCGGATGTTGTGGCGGTCGAACCGATAATTGGCGGAAAGGTTCGCGCGCCATTCGGGAGCAGCAAGAGCGAAGGTTGCGAAGTTCAACGAGCCCAGACGATCATCGCCCGTCGACACGACCACGCCATCCAGTGATGTCGGACCCGTCTTCAGTTCAGTGACCTTCGTGGCCGCAAGATCGATCGCGAGATCGCCGGGCCCGAACGGCAAGGCGTAGGTCGCTTGGATATCGAAGCCGTTCGTCGTCTGGCCTGGACCGTTCCCGTATTGCGTATCAACCATCGAGAACGTTCCGACGCCCGACATGCCGACAGAGCAGCTGCCGTTGAACGTGATGCGCCGGATAAGCGGTTGCACGTTCGGATCGCAGGTCGTGATCGTGCCGCCTGCGCCGTTGAACACAAGGCTTGCAATCTGGTTCGGATCGGCGATCTGGCCGATCTGGTCCTCGGTGCGGATATCGAAATAGTCGACGATCAGCCGGAAGTTATGCTCCGGCGCAAAGCCGGTGCTGTCCCAGATGGCGCCCACATTCCACGATTTCGCGGTCTCCGGTTTGAGGCTCGCATCCGTGATGAAGCGCGCACCAAGCCAGTTGCCAGCCGCCACCGTATAGGTGCGCGCGGCGACAACGCTCTGGCCGGGAGACGTGCCAACAGGCGGCGTCTGGTAGTTGGTGCCGTAAGATCCGCGGACCGACAGCGGCCCCCAGACATTCCACTTGCCCGCCACCTTGTACACGGTGGCGCCTAGCCCGCCGGAGAACTCCTCGCGGCGAACCGCGGCCTGCAGGTTCACATTGTCCAGAACCGGGATCTGCACTTCGCCGAACACCGAGTACTGCTGCTGATCGGCAGAGTTCGGAATGTCGGGAACGAAAGCGACGAACGGGCCGGGGCTGTCAGGCGTGCAGCCGCGGAAACGCGGGTCGTTGGTGGCGATCGGGTTCTGCTCGAGATTGGGCGAGCCCACGCCATTGCCGCTGGTCGTGCCGGTCGGCCATTCGCAAGGCGTCGAGCCGTTGAACAGCGGGCTGTTCACGGTCTCGCGGCTTTCGAATTGCCGGCCCTGCGCGCCAAGCGCCCAGCCGACTTCCCCGCCCGGCAGTTGCAGGCCGGACTTGCCGTTGAACACAAGATCGAAGGTGAGGTTCGAGGCAACCGTCTCGATCGCGCGCTGGTCGAACATCCAGCGTGTCAGGTCGAGCGAGTTCTCTGTGCCGGCCACATATTGCGGGTTGGCAAGATCGCGAACCGGCTGGTTTGGGAAGGAGGTCGCGAACGGGTTCCACCATTGGCATCCGTTCTTGCCGGCCGCCGCTGCGTTCTGCGTGCCGAAGCGCGCGGGATCGAGATCGGCCGCGCTGCAGTTCGGTCCCCCGAAGCCGTTCATCGCTTCCTGCAGTCTGTAGCCGATCGTGTCGGGGTGTGTGTTGTAGCTGATCGAATGGTTGTAGGTGACGGCGAAGTCATACTCGACCTCGCGCGCGAAGCTTGCCCAGTCGCCAAGCTTGCCATCCAGGCTGGCCGACACGCGCCAGAGCTGGTTGTCGATCTGGTCGGGCACACCCTGCCCCCCAAACGCCTGGTTTCCGCCATGTCCCAGCAGACGATAAGTCACCGGTGTAAAGCCAGCCGCCGCTGAAGTCCCCGTCCGCTGCGCAAAAGCTGCGGCATAGGGGTTATCGATTGGCACGTAGAACTGGAAAGTAGCCCCCGTAGCCATAGCCGGCCCCCGCAAAACAGGCTGCGCCGGCGACGCATACATATGCGGCGTCTTCACCTGCCCATACGACGCCTCAACATGGAAATTCGTACTCTCACCGAATGAGGAGTTGAACTGCGCATAGGCACGGTAGATGTCGTTGTCTTCTACGAGATTGTAGTAGTTCGAGTAGTTGTACGCGCAGGTGTAGCTGTTGTCGTAGCGGCCGCCGACGGCGGCGCAGGACGCGGGCGTGAAGTCGGATGTGATGCCGGCGATGGGCGCGCCGAACTCGGCGCCGTTGGCGCCAATCGTCGGCGTCGCGGGAGACGGCCCGAGCGGCAGCCAGCCTGCAAGGTTGGTCAGTGTCGACCAGGGAGCCGGGTTGTAGCCAGCCTTGGTATAGTCGAACGAGTCGTGGGTGAAATCGCGGTCGATCGCGCGCAGGCGTGAGCGATGCTCCCACTCGGCAGACCAGAGAAAGTTCGAGCGGTCATCGCCAAACCCACCGAGAATGCTGAGGCCGTAATCGCCATCGGAACCATCGATGTATTTGTACTGCGCCCCGACCTCGAGCCCTTCGAAGCTGTCGCGCGTGATGAAGTTGACGACACCCCCGGTCGCATCGGCGCCGTAGATGACCGCGGCGCCATCTTTCAGGATCTCCACGCGCTGAAGCGCGGCGAAGGGAATGTTGGACGTGTTGGAATTCATGCGCCGGCCGTTCAGCAGCGTCAGCGTCTTGTCGGCCCCGATCCCACGCAGGTTGTAGTTCACCGAACCAATAAGAGCGGGACCGCCGAAGTAATAAGCTTCGCCGGACGTCGGACCTGCGATCGTCAGGCTTTTTGCGAACTCCAGAGCGCTGGGCGAACCGCGATCCTCCAGTTCACCGATGGAGAAGACTTCAACTGGCAGCGCCGCATCTTCCGGGGTCCCTCTGATGAAGGAGCCGGTCACGACCACACGGTCCGCTGAGTCTGACGGCTCAGACTGCGCTCCGGCCTGATCGGCCGGAATGGTCTGTGCTGCTTCCTGCGCGAAGGCTGGAAGCAGGCCGGTGATGCCAACGAGAATCGCAGCGGTCGACGCGCTGCGCAGCGCGATTTTCATGGTGGTACCTCCCTAAGCGGGACCCGTGTCGGGCCCTCATTCTTGTCCGCGTGAATGTTCCTCCAGCTTTCTGAGGCAGTCAATAATATTCATGCTCGTGAGAGTGAATATTATTGACGACCCCCTGCACCGCTCGCATGCTGGCTGCAGACATCGACACAAGATCGGGTCAGGGAGGCATGGTTGTTCTACGAAACCGAAGTTCGCGCGGGCGCGACGGCTGGGTCCGTCACGCTTCCTGATCATGTGAGTCGCGCCCTCCTCCCTTCGCTCGCGAACGGCCATGCGTGATGGCTGAGTCAGCCTCGGAAGCAGCGCCAACGCGTCAGGCCTGGCTTGTCCTCATCATTCTCTGGTTCGTTTACGTTCTGAACTTCCTGGATCGCCAGCTCATCTCGATCCTGGCCAAGCCCATCCAGGACAGCCTCGGCATTTCAGACGGTGAGCTTGGTTTGCTCAGCGGTCTCTACTTCGCATTGTTCTATTGCATCATCTCCATCCCGGTGGGCTGGCTGGCCGACAGAACGAACAGGGCGAAGGTCCTGTCGCTCTCGTGCGCGGTGTGGAGCGCCGCAACGATGGGCTGCGGGTTGGCGGCAAACTACGGCCAACTCGTAACTGGGCGAATGATGGTTGGCATCGGGGAAGCGGGCGGCGTGCCGCCCTCCTACGCCATCATATCCGACTACTTTCCGCCCAGTCGTCGCGGAACGGCTTTGAGCCTTTTCAATCTTGGCCCTCCGGTCGGTCAGGCGCTGGGCGTGGCGTTCGGCGCAGCGATCGCCGTCGCCTTCAGCTGGCGCCATGCCTTTCTGGCGATCGGCGCCATCGGAATCCTCGCCGCGGTGATCGTGTTCCTTGCAGTGAAGGAACCCAGACGCGGGGCGCTTGATCGCGCCGTGAATGCGCCGGACACAGCAAAGGCCGGGTTCTGGGCGACCTTCCGGATGTTCTTCTCACGCCCGGTTCTCGTGCTTGCCGCCATAGGCGGAGGAGCAACGCAGTTCATCACCTACGGTCTCGGCAACTTCACGGTGCTATTCCTTCAGCGCGAAAAGGGAATGTCACTCGATGACGTGGCTATCTATTACGCCCTTGTCGTCGGCATCGCGATGAGCGCGGGCATTTTCATCTCCGGTCGCCTGATCGACAGGTTCACGCGCCGGTCCAAGACTGCGTACGCAATTCTGCCGGCAGTTTCGCTGGCGCTGGCCGTACCTTTCTATGCGGGGTTTGTCTGGGCGCCGACATGGCCGATCGCACTTCTCTTCCTGATCGGACCAACGCTACTCAACTACTTTTATCTGTCGTCATGCGTCACGCTGGTGCAACAGGAAGTGCGTCCGAACGAACGTGTGATGTCGGGCGCGTTGCTTCTACTGATCATGAATCTCACCGGGCTTGGCCTCGGGCCCACATGGGTTGGAATGATGAGTGACGTTTTCCGGACAACCAACCCCGGCAATTCGTTGCAGCTCGCGCTGTACACCCTGCTCCCGGTCTATGGGATCGCCATTGCATGCTTTGTCTGGCTGGCAGCCAAGCTGCGCCGGGAGGGTCGAGAGGTTTAATTCCGAAAGAGCACCGCAGGCGCGCACGAAGCAGCGCGAGGGACAATCACTCAGCCCTTCAGCGCCAGGAAGCCGGCAGCCATGAACTTTGCGATACGCTTTTTCACGGCGGGGAAGTCATCCGAATGACAGATACCGCCTGACAAGCGGTCGATCCTGCCGGTGCGCGCCAGGGTGTTCATCAGCGCGCCGGTCACGAAATGATAGCCCCAGAAAATGTCTTCATCCGGATAGTCCGGCAGGGCGCGCTTCAGGATGCCCACCAGCTTCAGGACGACTGGGTCGAAGTACACATCCATCAACTCCGTGCCCTCTGGCGTCGGGCTTACCCGCGCACAGAACGCGGCCCAGTTCATCCAGAGTTCGCCGCCTTCATAGTAAAGATCGAGATCGGTATCGAGGAACGCGTGAAGCGCGCCCTCGACGGTTGGATTGCTGCCCGCTTCGGCTTCGTACTTTTCGAGCGCTTCCATTCGCCGGCCGCTCGTAACGCCAGCGCGCCGTGCAAAAACTGCCTCGAACAGATTGGCTTTGTCCTTGAAGTAGTAGTTCAGCAGCGTCGTATGGATCCCAACGCGCTGCGCGACATCTCGCAGGGTGACGCCGTTGAATCCGTTCCTTGAAAACAGATACTCCGCAGCGTCGAGAATCTGCTCGAGGCTCTCCGCGCGTTGCTCAGCCTTGGTGCGGCCCGTCCGCTTCGCTGAGGTTTCAGATGGCATACACAAGCCCTCCCAAATCCAGCTGGCTCAACCGACGATGCGGCGCAGGTCCAGCTCGCTGGAATGTTCTGGTCCGAGCGGCGACACGTTAGCTATACGAGCCGACTTTCGGGCGTCGTTCACCCTTGGAAGAATGAGCGTCGAAGGAGCGGATACGCTACGGCAGCTTTTCGTCAAGCGCTCACCTTGGCGCATTGCTGTAGGGCTCTGGTCGGTCAGATGTCGCGGTTCTGATCAATAAATGTGCGGAAAGATCGCCGGTAAGCAACGAGGCAAAGCTTTTGGCCAAGCGCTGACCAAGCCCCGAACACGGGATGAAGATGTTCGCCAACAATTGGCCCAGCGGCTTACGCGCCTCTCCCCACCCCCAAGCCGCAGACGCCGTGGCGAGACACCGAGCCTGTCAGCTCGTGCCGCTGATGGACTTGATGTAGGCAATCAACGCATCGGCAGACCGAACGTCGAAATCGAACAACGGCATCTCGTCATGTCCGACCCGCATCGCATCTATAAAGCGGTAAGCGAGGAATTCCGGATCGTTCATGGCCAGCACTTCACGCAAGGGCGGCGCAGATAGATTGGGGCTGACCGACGCGGCGTCGATGGAGTGACATGAGGCGCACTCGCGCTGGGCGACCTGCCTGCCGATATCGATCTGCACCGGGTCCAGTTCCTCACGCGACCCGCCCCAGCCAGACTGCTCAGCCTCGGACTGCGGGCCGGGCGGAGACGTCTGGCAGGCTGCCTGTAGGAACGCGACCATCAGGACAGCCAGAAATGCGCCGGGCCGATTCAGGGCTTTCATCGATCGATCTCCACATTGCCGCTACGCTAGCGGGATATCCGATCTTTGATGTGACGCGGATCAAATCGATCAACCGGACGGATCCCCGTCATTTTGTATCAGGAATCCAGCGCAGCCGAAGGGAGAGACGTCAGCAGCGGAAAAATTTGCTGGGCGGTGTCGATTTCCGGGATGCCCATTCGTCATTCATATGAGACGCCAGAAGCGGCCGATTCAAACAGGGAGGCAGGTGATGCGGGTAATGGTGTTTGCGAAAGCCAGCGAGGACATGGCCGCGAGCGGGGCCCCTACGCCTGAGCAGATCGAAGCGTTCGCCGCCATGGACAGGTTCACCGAGGAACTAGTCAAGGCGGGCGTCTTCATCGCCGCAGCGGGCCTGAAGAATGGCGCCGATTCCAAGCGCATCATCATGGAAGGCGCCGACCGCACCGTCATCGACGGTCCATTTGCCGAAAGCCGCGAGCTGGTTGCGGGCTTTTCGATCTGGGAAGTGAAGGACATGGACGAAGCGCTGGCCTGGGCCAAGCGCGCGCCCAATGTCGTGCCGGGCAGGAGCGAGATGGAAATCCGGCCATTCTACGAGGCGGAGGATCTGGCCGCGTTCATGTCGCCTGAAGAACTCGAAGCAGCGCGGGATGGCGATCGTGGGAAGCTGGGCGTTGCGTGAAGCAGCATCCTATACGGCCCAGCGGGAAATATCCCGCTCCTTTCCGATCAACGAGAGGCCATAAGCGATAGAGACCAGCTGATCGCCGGTTTCGATCTTCGCGGCGCCGAACCGGGATTCGAACTGCGCGCGGACCGCAGGAACGAAGGATGAGCCGCCCGTCAGGAACACGCGATCAATCCCGCCTTCGACAACATTCGCTTTTCGCAATGCGCGGTCGACGCAAGCGTCGATCTCGTTGAGTTCGGGCTTGATCCATTCTTCGAACTCAGAGCGCTTGATTGTGTGTTCAATATGAACACCAGCTACATGAAGAGATAGCACGCCCTCGTCCGCGTTTGAGAGCTGCATCTTGGCCGCGGATACGGCGCGATACATCGCGTAGCCGGCGTCCGCGTCAAGAAACGAGAGGAAGGCGCGGATGCGATCAGGATCAAGGCTGGAGCGCACCAGATCCTGCAGCTCGCGGTAGTCCCGCGAATGCCGCATCATCGACAGCTCGTTCCAGCGACTGAATTTTGTGAAGTAGGAATTCGGGACCTGAAGCGTCTTGCCCCAGCTCATGAACTCGGAACCTTTTCCGAATGCGTGAGCCACGACGTGGTCGATGATACGATAATCGAATGCATCGCCGGCCACGCCGACGCCGGTATGCGCGAGGGGCTCATAATCAAGCCCAGATTCGCCAACGACGAACTTCACCACGGAAAAATCGCTCGTGCCGCCGCCGAAATCGGCGACAAGGATTGTGGCGTCCGCGTTGAGGCGCTGTGCAAAATAGTACGCAGCGGCGACGGGCTCATAGACGTGGTGGATTTCATCGAAACCCAGAGCACGTAACGCCGTCTCGTATCTTGTACGCGCCAACACCTCGTTGGGCGACGCACCCGCGAAAGTCACAGGGCGGCCGATGACTACCCGTTTGGGAAACTCGGTTCCGGAACGGGTGCGCACTTGCCGGAGAAAGCTCGCCAGCAAGTCTTCGAACTTGAGGCGGCGCGAATAGATTTGCGTGTCTGTAAAAAGCGCACTGGCGGCAAACGTCTTGAACGACTGGATGAAACGGCAATCACCTGCCAGCTCCACAAATTTGTCGATTGCCCATGGACCCGCATCTACGTGGGTCCGCCGTCCGGCATCATCATCGGTTTCGGAAAAACACAGGACTGAACGGAACGCGTCGAACACCTCGCCGGCATGGTCGAAATGGACCGCCTCGACGTCGCCGTCGGCGTTGACCATCGTTGCGACAGTGTTTGTCGTGCCAAAATCGAGACCGATCGACAGGGTCATCACATCATTCCAAACGCAACCAGAAGACGCATGCGAAAACACAACGTCTTGCGGTGGGGCCGCTTGGTCGTGCCTGACCCGCCGGAAGTCAAGGATTCAGCGCGCCCGGGGCCGAAAAATGCGCCGGCGGCAGTCGCCCGGCTTCATGACTCGAGATGGTTCCCTCGCGCACTGCCTTGTTACACATACCATCGAGGGAGCCGAGCGGCAGCACGTGCGTTGATTTCCGAACGAAGGAGACAATCATGTCCATGCTCACGGGCCGCATTTCCGGAAAACTGATGAAGGTTGAAGACAATGCGCGCTGGAAGAATGTGGAGCTCATGTCCTGCCTCATTGTTGGCGGGCCGGAGGTAAGGTTCGGCGAGTTCGAAAGCGTCGCCTTCATGAACTGCGTGTTCCTGTATGACGGCATGGAAGTCGAAGGACGGGAATGGCTGTCATTCATGAGCATGGAACGAATGCCGTCACCCATGCGCATGCCGCGCAGGCGGACGTAATCCACCAGCCCGTGTATTATCCCAGCTGCCGTCAGATTTCGGGTAGCTACGCGATCGGCGGGGGCTTGGATTCAGCTTCGGGCGCTGCCTCGAACCTTTTCCGGAGATCGCCAAGAGCCGCGATAAGTGTCCCCTGCTGATCGCCGACACGGTCTGGATGTCGCAGTAACTGCATCGTCTGCAGGTGCAGCCGGACAGGCTCCCAGTTACAATCGTTGGCTGCAAGGAGCGAGTCCACCGTTTTGCAAAGACTCTTGGCGGCCATATCAAGCGCAGTTAGACCGGCAGCGTGCGCAACGCCGATCATACGGCGCGCAAGCTGGTAGTTTTCACGCATCTGTCCGAGCCGTTCGTCCGGATCGCTCGACGGGTGCATGTGGAACTGACGCAGCAGATCGTCGATGTGCGCAATGCACTCGCCTGCAATCGCTTCAAGGTTGGTGTTCGCCCGCCCCAAGGCGGTCTGCGCCATCTGTGGTGAAGCAGAGCTCATGGTCTGGGCGAGAAGGTTGTCGACGTAGATTGTTTTCATGCAATTACCCCCGCTTCAGCGGACGACATCAGCATGTCGATGTCGGCCTGATTCATGTCACCACCCGCCGCTATGCGGGCCTGGATTTCGCGATCGCGTTGACGTCGACCAACGCCATTTGGAGCCGGCTGCTCGTGCCAGCGGCGGTCAGGCCCAACATAGCTGTCGGTTTCCACATAGGGACGGCGCTCACGCGAGAGCCACACGATGCGCTCCAGCAACACCGCTGCCGACAAGGGCTTGGACACAATGAAGTTGGCGCCCGAATCCCGTAACTGAGTGACCCTGCAATGCTCGGTGTGGCCCGTAGCTATCAGGACAGGTACGTGCTTCTTTGGTTCGACGAGTTTACGTCGCAACCATGGGATGATGTCGTAGCCGCCGTCGCCCAGACTGGCCGGATCGATGATCACCAGCTGGCATGCCTGCGAAGATATCTGCTTGCGGGTATCGGTGGTCGTCGCGCATTTAATGACATCTCGCGCGCCAAACCCCGACAGCATCTGGCTGATAATTCCCTGCCCCATGGCATCACCGTCAGCGAGCAAAACGCTGGTACGCTCAAGATTGAAGAGCGTTTTCACGGTCGGAGCTGGCGCCATGACGTGATGGCCTTTGTCCAGGAGGGCGGTTTATTTGTATGCTACTAGCTCCCAATGGCTTCCAACCAATTAACACTGGTTTGCCAACAGGTTGTCACACAGGAGGGTAGCCACGCCACTCGCCGTCGCGCCCTCGCAGGCGCACGCGGCCATCTTCGGTCTCCACGTCAGCAGGAGATGCGAGCGCTTTCGACACGCCGCCAGGAATGTCGATGACGTAGTGCGGCTGGGCCAGGCCCGACACACGATCACGCAGCTGTCGAACGAGAGCCCGCCCGTCGTCTACACGCGTTCGAAAATGAGACGTGCCCGGGGCAAGGTCTGCGTGATGCAGATAGTAGGGCTTGATGCGAGTCTCGACGAAGCCACGCATCAACTGCTCCAGCGTCTCGATGGTGTCGTTGACGCCTTTCAGCAGGACGGTCTGGCTCAGCAACGGAATGCCGCCATCCACCAGCCTTGCGCAGGCGGCGCGGACAGCCGGCGTGAGCTCCCTTGGATGGTTGCAGTGGACCGCGACATAGACGGCTTTCACACGGCTGCTTATCGCCGCGACGAACTCAGGCGAAACGCGGTCGGGGTCAGCCACCGGCATGCGCGTATGCCATCGGATGACCTTCACATGCGAGATGGCCTCCAGCTCCCGCGTGAGCATTGAAGCGCGACGCGCGGAAAGCATGAACGGGTCGCCGCCCGTGACGATGACTTCCCAGATCTCAGGGTGCTGACGGACATAGGATAGCGCCGCTTCAAGTTCGGCCGGAGTGAGGTTTCCGTCCTTGTCCGGCCCCACCATCTCGCGGCGAAAGCAGAACCGGCAATAGACCGGACAAACCGAGACAGCCTTGAGAAGAACGCGGTCGGGATAACGATGAATGATGCCCGCGACAGGTTCATGCGCATGATCGCCGATGGGATCAGGCCGTTCCTCCTGACGCACGTCCAGCTCCGCAGGAGACGGAACGAACTGGAGGGCGATGGGGTCAGCAGGATCAGTGCGGTCAATCAGGTCTGTGAGTGCCGGAGTTATCGCCGTCGCGTAGGCGGCCGTCACGGCCTCCAACCCGGCGGAGTGCGCGGCAAGGCCCGCCGCGACGAGATCGTCGGACGTACGCAAGGTGCGAGGGCCCGGAAGGCCAGCATCGATCAGGCGGGTCATCTGCGGCGGCTGTACTGCCTGTCAGCCGCGCCTGTCCAGCAGCATGCCCAGATCCTCGATCGCCTTGGCGGCGCGCTCATCAACGCCCTGCTCTCGCAGAATGCTGGAAAACAGCTGGGCGGCGCGTGGGGCGGTGTCGCATTCGGACACGGCGTCCCGAACCTCGGGCCACAGGTCATTCATGAAATCGGACGCCAGGGACAGAACGCCGCCGGCCGACAGGATCATCATCGGAATGCCGCCCGAGGTATCAATCCCACCCATGCCAGAGAACAGCAGGGCCGAATTTCTGGCATCCAGAAACTCTTTCTGGTGGCTGTTCACGAAGGCGGCGACGAACCTTTCAGTTTTCCAGTGAACCCACTCGGACGTGCATGGCTCGGGCGTCGTGGCGCAACCGGAGGCGGTGAGGGTCAGGGCGGCAAGGGCCGTGGCGATGATCAGCTTCACAATGATCCTCCTTGCGCGATCAGACGCGCTTAAACGGGCGGCGTCCAGAGCACGTCGGCAATCCGCCGGGCCCCTGTCGCGAGCATCACCAGCCGGTCGAACCCGAGCGCAACACCGCTGGCCGGCGGCATGTGCGCCAGTGCCGAGAGAAACTCTTCGTCCAGCGGATAGCGCTCGCCATAAGTCGCCTGCTTCACGTCCATCTCGGCCTCGAACCTGCGCCGCTGTTCGATCGGATCGATTAGCTCGCCAAAGCCGTTCGCCAGCTCCACGCCGCAAGCATACAACTCAAACCGTTCCGCATAGCGCTGATCCCTCGCCAGCGGCCGCGCCAGGGCAGCCTCTTCCGAGGGATACTCGCAAAGCAGGGTCAGCCACCCCTGCCCCAGCTTGGGCTCGATACGCTCGACCAGCACGCGACTGAATATGTCGGACCAGCTATCTTCCGCCGAAGTCCTGACGCCGATCGCCTGCGCCGCGCGCGCCAACGCAACAGCGCTGCCGAAAGTTGGCTCCAGGTCGATTTCCGCGTGGCGCTTGAATGCATCCGCCACGGTCAGGCGTTCGGGTTCCGGATTGGGATCGCAGGCCTGACCGCGCCATTCCAGCGCCTCGCGCCCCGTAGTCTTGAGCGCCAACCGGCAAAGCTCCACGCAATCCGCCATGACCGCGCTGTACGGCTCGCCTGCCCGATACCATTCCAGCATGGTGAACTCCGACGAATGCAGGGGACCTGCCTCGCCGTTTCGATAGACGCGGGCGTAATCGAAAATCCGGGTTTCGCCTGCCGCGAGCAATTTCTTGGCCGCGAACTCTGGAGAGGTGTGAAGGTAAAGCGGGCGGCTACCTCCGTTCTCCCCGACCCAATCGGTGCGGAATCCATGCAGATGCGCCTCGTTTCCCGGCGATATCTGCAGGGCCCCGCATTCGACCTCGGTGAAGCCCTGCGTGACGAACCAGGCCCGCGAGGCATCCCGGATGCTGCCCCGGCCCACCAGGAAGGGGCGGCGGTCCGCGTGAGAATCCCTGTGCCACCAAGGCTTTGTATTAGGCAAATCAGGCTCCAATGGCCTTGCAAGGCCGGGCTTGGCCGCCACGACGGCTCATTGTATGACCGCGCCGCTTCAACAGTTTCCCGGTGGCCGAGCCATACTCTGCCGCCACTCCAAAGACAAAGGCGGCTTATCGTGGTCAAAGTTATCGCCAGCGACGTGCGCAAGGGCAACGTCCTCGAGAAGGAAGACGGCCAGCTCTACACCGTCCTCAAGGCTGAAACCTACCGCCCCGGCAAGGGCACCCCGACCGCTACGATCGACATGCGCCGCATCTCTGACGGTGTAAAAGTGGTCGACACCTACAAGACCACGGACCAGCTTGAACTCGCCTTCGTGGAAGAGGTGAAACACCAGTTCCTCTTCAAGGACGGCGAACTCTACGTGTTCATGAACCCCACGAACTACGAACAGGTGATGGTGCCCGCCGCCATGCTGGGCGACGACGCAGCTTATCTCGGCGAGAACATGGATTGCGACCTGCTGATGTTCGATGGCCGGCCGGTGGCGATCAAACTTCCCCAGCGCGTGACGCTCGAGATTGTCGAGACCGAGCCAGTCGTGAAGGGCCAGACCGCGTCGAGCTCCTACAAGCCGGCGAAGATGTCGAACGGCATCCGCGTGATGGTGCCGCCGCACATCGGCACAGGCACGCGCATCATCGTGTCGACGGAAGATGGCGCTTACGTCGAGCGCGCCAAGGATTGATTTCGGGACTTCCCGGGAAGCGTCGCGAGGCGTTTCCCGGGCTATACCCGCCGCTACTGCGCGGGCTTGTCGGCCAGAGGCGGTCCGCTGAATTCCGCTTCAATCGCAATCGTCACTTCGTCACTGACGCCCATCGTCGATCCCGGCGCCGGGACGCCGTAAGCAATTCCGAAGTCTGACCGCTTGAGCGCGCCCTTCGCAGAAAATCCGATGCGAGCATTCGGATCCTGCGGATGACCCACATAGCCGCCGTTGAACGTCATCGCCAGCGTGACGGGCCTTGTGACACCGTGCAGCGTGAAATCGCCGGTTACATCTGCGGTGTTGGCGCCTGTAACCGTCACTTGGGTCGACTTGAATGTCATCTGCGGAAAGGCCCCGGCATCCAGCCATTGCTTGCCGGTCAGCTCAGCAACAAAGCCATCCGGCGGCGACGGAAGGCTGATCGAAGTGGGGTCCACACTTGCCGTCAGTTGCGCCGTCGCCGGGTTGGTCGGATCGAGTGTGAGGTCCGCCGTGAAACGCGTGAACTGAGCGGTGTAATGAGAAAATCCCAGGTGGTTGACCGTGAACACCAATGAAGCGTGCGCCGGATCGATCTTGTAGTCACCGGCAGGCAAACCTTCGATCGAAGGCGCCGCAGCCGCAGGGGTGGCGGCCACCTCAGGCGCGGGCGCCGCTGCGGGTGCTTCAGCCGGCTTTTCGGAGCATGCTCCGATCACAGCAGCCGCAATCACCACCGAACTCAACCATTTGCGCAACATCATCAGTCTCCGGATTTGCTCAATGAACGCGCAACGGCCCCGAGCGGGTATCGATCCCGCCTAATCAGCTTTTTCAGCAATGGTTTCGGCGGCTTCATCGTTGAGCGCCTTCGCCTTCTTGCGCGGCACAACCAGCGGAGCGGGCTGCGTCGTCGCAATATTGCCGCGCATGAGTGAAAGCCCGGCGCGCAAACCGCCCGCGATCTGCATTTCCAGCCGCTGCTCATCTCGGCGTCGGACATCAAGGACAAGGTCGTCCGCCTCGGCCTCGTCCACGCCCAGATGAAGCAGAACCTCGCGGCCGAAGACGATCGCGGATTCCAGCGTCTCACGAAGCTGGTAGTCCACACCCGCATTGATGAGGCGCAACGCATGGCCGCGATCGAACGCGCGCACAAAAAGCTTGGCATGCGGGAATTCGGATTTCACCAGCTCGACAATCTTGTCGGCCGCTTCCTGCTTGTCCACGCAGACGAGGATTGCTTCCGCCGTCGTCGCGCCTGACGCCCGCAGCACATCGAGACGCGTGCCATCACCGTAATAGACCTTGAAGCCGAACTGTCCGGCTGCGCGGATCATCTCCACATCGATCTCGATGATCGACACATCGATCCCCTTCGCCAGCAGCGGCTGGGAAACGACCTGCGCGAAACGTCCGAAGCCCACGAACAGGACGCGGCCATGGAGATCCGACGCCTCCTCAATGCCGTCCATGGATTCCTTCTCAGGTGGCGTCAGCCGCTCGATCGCCATCACAGCCAGCGGCGTCAGCACCATGGAGAGGATCACCACAGCCGTCATCGCGGCAGACGTTTCCGCGTCCATCACGCCGACGGCCAGCGCCGTGCCGTAGAGCACGAAGGCGAATTCGCCGCCCTGCGCGAACAGCGCGGCGCGATGCAGCGCCTCGCGGTGCCTGGCGCGGAACAGGCGCGCGACCACGTAGATTCCGAGCGACTTCACGATCATGAAAGAAATCACGCCGCCGGCGATCAGCGTCCAGTTGGCGATGACAAGGTTGATGTCCAGCGACATGCCGACACCAAGAAAGAACAACCCGAGCAGAATGCCCCGGAAGGGCTCGACATCCGCCTCGAGCTGGTGACGGAAGGTGGATTCAGACAGCAGCACGCCGGCGAGGAACGCGCCCATCGCCATGGAAAGCCCGCCCCACTGCATGAACAACGCGGCGCCCAGCACCACCATGAGCGCCGCAGCAGTCATGACTTCGCGCGCGCCGGTCCAGGCCAGGAATCCGAACAACGGGTTCATCAGGAACTTGCCCGCGACAAACACCAGCGCGACAGCGCCCACCGCCAGCGCCACCGTCTGCCACAGCGGAGCGGCGTGCGTGTTCACTTCAGCCCCCGGGGCGATCGCCGCGAGAACTGCAACCAGCGCCAGCAAGGGAATGATCGCCAGATCTTCCAGCAGCAGGATGGCGACAGACCTCTGCCCGGAAGGCGAAGATACCTCTCCGCGATCTTCCATCATCTTCATGATTACGGCCGTCGACGACAGCACAAAGCCGAACGCGCCGATCACCGCCGCAGCCCATGGCAGCCCGAACGCTATTCCGACGCCAGACAACAGCGCGCCGCAGGTCAGCACCTGAACCAGCCCCAGTCCGAAGATGTCGCGTCGCATCGCCCATAGCTTTGCCGGACGCATCTCCAGTCCGATCAGGAACAGGAACATCACAACGCCGAATTCGGCGACGTGGAGTACGGCCTGCGGATCGTTGAACAGCTTGAGCGCATAAGGCCCAACGAGAACGCCGGCGGCGAGATATCCAAGCACCGCGCCCAGGCCGAGCAACCGGAAGATCGGCACAGCGACCACACCCGCCGCCAGCAGCGCAACAGCCAAGCCCAGATCTGGTCCCGCAACCGTGTGTTCCATGCCCGCTCCAGCCTGCTCTACGAAGTCACCACCCGTACCCGATAGAATACAATTGCCGCAAGGATAAGCGCGGCGTCGATACCGCTACCTCAACCGCTTTTCGAATTCCGCGAAGAATGTATCCGCGTCAGCAGCCAGCTTTTCTTCCATCTTGCGGAACAGTGACAACACTTCCTCGCCCGCCCTTGTAAGCACGGCCCCGCCGCCCTTCTTTCCACCGGTGGAGGACTCCACCAGCGGTTTGCGAAAAGCATTGTTCATGGCGTCAACCAACTGCCAGGCGCGCGAATAACTCATCTCCATGGCCTTGGCGGCCTTGGAGATCGATCCCTCTGCTGCGATATGCTCCAGAAGATCGGCCTTGCCGGGGCCAAAGGCTCGCTCACCCTTCGCGATGACACGGGCAGTAATACGAATAGACGCCATTCGAACCTCCGGCTGACCAGCTATCGAAGCGAGCCTTGCGGCAAGCGCAAGAGGAAATCTGGTCAGACCATCAATCCGCGCGCCCTTGCCAATCGCTCGACACCCTGATCGAGGGTGTCGTCAGACTTGGCAAAACATAGCCTGACAAGGGAGGTCGTGGGCGGACTGACATAAAAAGCCGAGAACGGGATCGTGGCGATCCCGCACTCCTTCACAGCGCGGATCGCGAACTCGGAATCCGACATGGCGACGCCGGAGGCCTGCAGGTCAATCGCGGAAAAATATGTCCCGCTGGTCGGGAGGACATGAAAGCCTTCCTGTCGCAGCGCCAACGCCATCCGATCACGCGCGCGCACGAGGCCTCCCCTCATTTCCTCGAAGTGCCCGCGCGACTTGGCCAGACCAAACGCCACCGCTGATTGCAGATGGGGCGGGGTCGTGAAGGTCAGAAACTGGTGCGCCTTCGCAAAGGCTTCCGTCAACTTCGGGGCCGCGCACGCAAAGCCTACCTTCCAACCCGTCATCGAGAACATCTTGCCGGCCGAACCGATCTTTATCGTCCGCTCCCGCATGCCTGGCGCCTGAAGCATCGAGATGTGCGTTGCGCCATCGAATACGCAATGCTCCCACACCTCGTCGGATATCGCGATGCAATCATGCTTCACGCATTGCGCCGCAATCAGCGCCAGATCCTCGCGACCGATCAGGCTGGCGGAGGGATTCAGCGGCGTATTCAAAACAACCGCTCGCGTTCTATCAGTGAACGCCGCTTCCAGCGACACAGCATCTATCCGCCAATCCGGCGGCGACAGCCTGACGAAACGCGCCGTAGCGCCCGCGCGACGCAACATGGGCAGATAGCTGTCATACATCGGCTCGAACAGCACGACCTCGTCGCCCGGCTGGAGCACCGCCAACAGCGCCGCCGCCAGCGCTTCCGTCGCGCCGGAAGTGACGGTTACTTCTGTCCGCCAGTCAAGCTCAACGCCCTGGAGGCGTCCGTAATGCTCCGCCACAGCTTCGCGCAGAGCCGGCGTTCCACGCATTGGCGGATACTGGTTCGGACCGTCGATGATTGATTTCGCTGCATACTCGCGAATATCCTGCGGACCATCCCATTCCGGAAAGCCCTGCCCCAGATTTATGGCGCCCGCCTCGCGCGCGAGACCGGACATTACATCGAAAATCGTATCTGCTTGCGAGGCATAGATCGGGTTCATGAACCAGCGAGCCCGAACGGCCGCACATGCTTCAGCGAGGGCACCTTGCCACGCACTTCCTCCACCTTGCCGAGGTCGAGCGTCGCCACGATCACGCCGGGATCAACACCACCCTCCGCCAGAACCTCGCCCCACGGATCAATGATCAGCGAGTGGCCATAGGTTTCTCGTCCATCCTCATGCTTGCCGCCCTGCGCCGGCGCGATGATGAAGCAGCCGGTTTCGATCGCCCGCGAACGCAGCAGGATATGCCAGTGGGCTTCGCCGGTTATGCGGGTAAACGCCGCCGGAACCGCAATGATGCTCGCACCGCTCCACGCCAGAGCACGGAAAAGGTCGGGGAAGCGCACATCATAGCAGACGGTCATTCCCAACCTGGCAGCAGGAAGGTCGGCAATTACCGCTTCTCCACCCGCCGCGAAACTGTCGGACTCTCGATAGATGTTCCCCGCATTCAACTGCACATCGAACATGTGGATCTTGTCGTACCACGCGACGATCTCGCCATCGGGCCCGATCAGAAAGCTGCGGTTGGCGCACTTCCCATCGCCTGCACGTATGGCGATCGATCCGATCAGCAGCGTGACCTGCAATTCGGCGGCAAGCGCCCTGAACGCCGCAAGGCCAGGATCAGCCTCCTCGGTAGTCGATTTCTCGAACACCGCCCCCGGCTTCCGGTCGAGCAGCGTTGTCATCTCAGGCGTGGCAATTAGTTCGGCGCCCTGCCCGGCCGCCTGACGGATCAGCGCGCTGGCAGCGGCGATATTATCTGCCACGGCGGTTCCCGACCGCATCTGGACACAGGCGACCCTGATCTGGGACATCGCGAAACGCTCTCCCGGCGGCTTAAGCTTCCGCCAACCATGATTTCCTGCAATCTGCCCCGCGTCTGCAGGCTTTCCTAGCGTTTGCGACCCCGGTTGTGGTTAATCCCCGGAGTTCGCCCAACAGGCGGATTCCGTGTGACAGGCTCTCCTGATGGTACGCAGATTGCTGTTCCTAACGTCAAACAAACCATCCCCGTGCTTTAAGGGGCTGGATACGCCTGACCCACCCTCGGATTTGCCCTCGGAATGAGCACGGCCAACACCAGCACCATGGGCTCCCCGCCCATCGGACCGCCTGCCGGCTTCCAGCCGGAGCAGCCGCGGTCGCTGCTCAGCTATGCCCGACACGCCGACCCGATTGTAATGTTCATCTGGGCCGCTTCGACCACGCTGCAATTCGGCTTCATGGGGCCGCTGCGGTACCTTGCCGCCGCATACTTTGCAGGCTGCCTCCTGCTGTACGCCCGACAGACCATGCCCGCGGTTGCTCGCTGCTGGCCGCTTTTCCTGCTCCCCATCCTCTGCACGATGTCTGCGATGTGGGCGCCGTCGAGCGCCGAAGCGTTGCGCAAAGGGTTCTCGCTTGCTCTGACGGGTGCGGTCGCCATTTACGCGGCGACGCGCATACCCGGCCGCAAGATCCTTGTCGCATACTTCCTGGTCGGACTGATCGCCGCCCTCTTGAGCCTCGTCATCAACACTCCGGATCAGGGCGCGTGGACCGGTATTTTCGGTCAGAAGAACTTCTTCGCCGTGAACATGTTCATCCTCTACGTCACGGCGCTGGGCGTCACCTTTGATAAGGAGAATGGCCGCTGGCTGCGTCGCCTTGCCTTCGCAGCGATCCCACTGGCGATGTTTCTCGTCCTGATGGCCAAGTCAGGTACAACAACGCTGCTGGTCATCGGCGCAACGCTCGTTATGGTGGGGCACACCTTTATCTGGCAACCCGCAACCCGCATCCCGAAAATGCGCGTATTCATTGTGATGCTGCTCGCCACGCTGATAGCGTTCGCAGCCTACATCGCGCTGGGCGTCCTTCAACTCGATCTCAAAAAAGAGATTCTCGACGCACTTGGCAAGGACTCGACGCTGACGGGCCGGACAATGCTCTGGGAAATCGCCCAGAGAACCATGGATGAGCATCCATGGACCGGTCTTGGAGCGAACGGATACTGGCGCGCCGAACGCGGTATGGCCAACTCCATTCAGGCCTTGTTGCAAGGCACTGAAAGGTTCACCGGCTTCACCTTCCACAATTCGTACCTCGAGAACGGCGCGAACTACGGATACCCCGGCTACTGGGCGACAGTATTCCTGGCCGCATGGTGCTGCTTCAGCGCCGCGATCACCTGGCTTCGTAATCAGACCGCCACCAACATGGCCTTCCTTGTGCTTGCTCTGATGCTGGTGCTGCGCACGACGAGCGAGGCCGATCTTGCAGGCGAGTTTGGCGGCACGGTCGTGCTGCTGTTTATCGCCGCAGCGCGCAAGGAAAAGCTGCCCAGGAAGCATGCTGCTCCACCGCTGATGCCCCAACCGGCGGGCGCGTGACAGCTGGCGGCGCGTTGCGCGCGGACGACGCCATCGACGTCAGCGTCATTGTGGCTGCGTGGAAAGCATCTGCCTTCATCGAGAAAGCCATCGCTTCAGCGCTCGCGTCCACCGGTGTTGCCGTCGAAATCATTGCTGTCGATGACGCCTCGCCCGACGACACATTCGAAACGCTTCAACGGTTTGCCGAAGCAGATGCGCGCATAATCGCGCTACGCCTTCCGTCAAACGGCGGGCCGTCCGCGGCACGCAACCTTGCCATCCAGAACGCACGCGGGCGCTATGTCGCTGTACTGGACGCAGACGATGCAATCGCGCCGACACGGCTTGCCACGCTTGTAACAACGGCAGACGCAGCGAACGCAGATATCACCGTCGATAACATGACCGAGGTGGACGAGGCCGGCCGCCCAATCTCCTCAACACCATTTCTGAAGTCCGCTGACTTCGCCGCCGCGCGCGACATCGATCTCACGACCTGGATGCGCTTCAACAACCCGATTTCCGGCGGAGATGCGCTAGGCTACCTGAAGCCGCTGATCCGCCGCAGCAAGCTGCTCGAGACGGGAATCGCGTACGACACGGCGCTGCGCAACAGCGAGGACTACTATCTGGTCGCGCACCTGCTCGCCGCCGGCGCGCGAATGACCTACACGCCGTCCGCAGGCTATTTCTATACCCGCTCCGCCGGGTCGACGTCACACCGGCTCAAGCCGGATCAGACACGGGCATGGCTGGATGCGGAAAAGCGCTTTGCCTTGCAGCATGGTGCTCGCCTGTCGCCCGACGAACGAAAGGCTCAGGCCGAACGCGACCGCGCGCTGCGCAATGTGAATCAGCTCATCGCCATCATCGAAACCTTCAAGACCCGAAAGTTCGGCGCCTTTGCCAGCCTCACGGCTGCCGATCCGCGGGGAGCCGCCTACGCCTTTGGCGTTCTCTCGAAAGTCGCCGTGGGCAAGGCCCTGCGCCGCAAGACGGTCTGATCCGGCCCACCGGACCCACATATACTTCCTTGTGAGTGCGAAACCTGCCCCTGCGGATTGCGCCGGCGCAGCAGGCGGGTAGTTTCCCTGCCAATTACCGGGACTCAGCGGCAAAAGGCTGGGCCCGAACGGGAGGAGAGCAAGTCATGTTGAACCGCAGGATCGCGGGCGGCGCCGCTGTTTGTGCAATGGCCGTTGCGCTCGCCTTCGCGTGCTCCCTGCCCGGCGCCGGCATTTCTTCGTCTGTTGCGTCAGACATGGCAGCCAGGCCTTACGACGCCACCGAATGGAAATACTGGGGCGGGGATCCCGGCCAGACGCGCTATGCACCCCTGAACCAGATCAACCTCCAGACCGTGAACCGCCTGAAGGTCGCATGGCGCTGGACGGCAGACACCTCCGGCGATCCCGGCTCCGCAAACTACAAGTCCACACCCCTGCTCGATGACGGCGTTCTTTACATCCCGTGGCTCAACCACGGCATGGCCGCTGTGGACGCAGGCACGGGCAAGACGATCTGGACGTTCGAGCCGCAGCCCGCCGATATCGGCGGCCGCGGTGCCTCGCTCGCCCTCCGCTCCCTTGCTTACTGGAGCGACGGTAAGGACAAACGCGTCTTTCACAATTCGGGCGATGGCCGGCTGATCGCCGTCGATGGCGCCACCGGCAAACCCGCGCCCGGCTTCGGCAAGAATGGCTGGCTCAACCTTCGCGAAGGCATCATCGAAGGTACCGAAGCAACGGACGTATCCTCCGTCTCGCCCGCGCTGGTCGTCGGCGACATCATCGTCGTCCAGGTGATTCCGAGCGGAAGCCGCAACAAGCAGGGCGCGCCCGGCAAGATCCGCGGCTTCAACGTTCGCACCGGCGAGCTTGTCTGGAGCTTCAACCCCATCCCCAAAGCTGGCGAGCCCGGCGCAGAAACGTGGACGGACGGCAGCAACGCCTACACGGGTCAGGCCGGCGCATGGTCGATGATGAGCGCGGACCCGGAACTGGGTTACGTCTATATCCCGCTCGAAACACCGACGAATGAATTCTACGGCGGCCAGCGCATAGGCGACGGCCTGTTCGGCGAAAGCATCATCGCGCTCGATGCGAAGACCGGCAAACGCGTGTGGCATTACCAGATCGTCCACCACGGCCTCTGGGACTACGACATGCCAGCCGCGCCGATCCTCCACGACATCAGAAAAGACGGAAAGACGATCAAGGCCGCCACGCTGCTGACCAAGCAGGGCCTCACCTTCGTGTTCGACCGCGTCACCGGCAAGCCTGTCTGGCCGATCGAGGAACGCCCCGTGCCCGGCTCCGACATTCCCGGTGAACACCCCTCGAAGACACAGCCCTTCCCCACAAAGCCGGGCCCGATGCTTCGCCTCGGCTACGATGAAAGCGACCTGATCGACTTCACGCCAGAGCTTCGCGAAGAAGCGAAGAAGATCGCCGCGGAATACACCAAGGGCACGCTCTACACCGCGCCAACCATGGTCACGCCCACGAACAAGGGCACATGGATCTATCCCGGCACCGGCGGCGGGCCGAACTGGAACGGCGCAGCGTTCGACCCCGACACGCACATGCTCTACACGCCCGTGCGCCTCAAGCCGCAATACGCCGGCCTCAAGAAGGGCGACCCGAAGACCACCGACATGCACTACTATGGCGGGGGCGGCGGCGCCCCGATCAACGGCCCGCGTGGCCTGCCGATCCTGAAGCCGCCCTACTCCCAAGTCATCGCCACCAACATGGATCAGGGCGAACACAAATGGCGCATCCCGATCGGTGACGCCGACGACTCCGTGAAGAACAACCCTGCGCTGAAGGGCCTCAATCTCGACTTCTCGAAGATGGGCAAGTTCGACGTGCGCCCCGGCCCGCTTCTCACCAAGGAGCTTCTGTTCCTCGGCGAGTCCGGAAACATCGGTGGCGGCTCAGGTGGCCCGATGTTCCGCGCCTACGACAAGCGAGACGGCAAGGTCGTTTGGGAAGCGAAGATGCCCAACCTCGTCACCGGTGCGCCGATGACTTACGAGTTGAATGGTCGCCAGTACATCGTCTTCACCGTGTCCAAGCGCGGCGAGCCAGCCGAGATGGTCGCGCTCACGCTCGACGGCGTCAGCGAGAATGGCGCGGCGCCTGCCGGCGGCGTTCCACTCGCGGCTCCCCCGCCCTCAACCAAGCTCGCGGCGCAGGCCATCTCCGCAACGCCTGAAGAACTTGCGATCGGCAAGACCAAGTTCGACCAGATGTGCGCAATCTGCCATGGCCCGGGCGGCGCAGGCATAGCCGGCGGCAGCGCGCCTCCCATCACCAACCGCACAGACTACGCCAACATCGCCCGCGTGATCGCGCAAGGCCAAGGCGAAATGCCCGCCCTCGCCGCAGCCCTCACGCCACAGGAGATCCAAGCCGTGGCGAAGTATGTGGTGAAGACCCTCGGGCCCCAGCCGCGCCCCGCCACGGGACGCCCGGCGCTAACAGAGGACTAGCCGCGAAAAACGAGCGGCGCCGCAAATCAGAAGGCGGCGTTGCTTGTGAGGAGAAGATGGTGGGCGGTGACGGGATCGAACCGCCGACATCCTGCGTGTAAAGCAGGCGCTCTGCCAGCTGAGCTAACCGCCCATAACTCCAACTCTGGCCAATCTTCCACGTTTGATGATTGGCCTGAAATGGTCGGAGCGGCGGGATTCGAACCCACGACCCCTAGTCCCCCAGACTAGTGCGCTAACCGGGCTGCGCCACGCTCCGCCAATTCAGGAGCGCCCTTATAGGGGGCTCACCCGCCGGGAGCAACAACGGGATTCCCAAGCAAAACAGGTGTTTTCGAATATCGAAAGCGGCCTAGGCCGCAGTTCGCACCGCATCGAGACGCGACTTGAGGCTGGTCAGGTCCGACAGCAGGGACTCAAGCCGCTGCTTGGCGGCCGACGACGTCTGCACTTCGGGGGCGCGGAAATCGCCACGCTCCACGGCGTCGCGCACGGCTTCCTGAAGCTCGCGCACCGATGCGCCGGTCTCCACCGGAATCATCATCTCTTCAGCCCCTTCGGCTTCGACCTCGGCAGCCGCCCCCGGCTGGTCTCCGATGTCGCCATCGAGAGCCTTGATGGCTCCGCGAATGGTCAGTCCCTGCACGTGCAGGAGATTCTGAAGCCTGCGCAACAGCTCCATGTCATCCGGGCGATAGAAGCGGCGGCCATCAGGGCGCTTCATGGGGCGCAGGTTGTCGAATTTCGTTTCCCAGAAACGCAGCACGTGCGTTTTGAGCCCTAGCTCCCCTGCCGCCTCGCCGATCGTGCGGAACGCTTCAGCGGATTTGTCGCACGCATAGCCGGACTCGGAATCCGACTCCGGCGACAGGACGGCCTGCGATGTGGTGGACATCAATCTCTCCGGGCGGTCTGTGCAGCTTCGACCCTCTGCCGCAACAGCGGAGAAGGCTTGAACGACACCACCCGTCTTGCAGAAATCGGAGCCTCTTCGCCGGTCTTGGGATTGCGACCGACGCGTGCTTTTTTCCGACGCACCACGAAATTGCCGAAGCGGGCGAACTTCACGTCCTCGTCCCGCTCGAGCTCCACGCACACCAGCTCAAGCACGCGCTCGAGGAAGTTGCTGGAATCCTGTTTGGTCAGCCCGACCTTCTGGACGAGCCGATCGACGATATCTGCGCGCGTAAGAGTATTCTCCGGCACCCAGCCTCTCCGTAGTGATAGGAAAGACTAAACTGGTGCGATTCGGATGTTAAGGGGTCATTCCCTCAAATCCCGAACAATTTCATCCGTTTACGAGATGTTAAAGTCGGATGAGCGCCGAGCCCCAGGTGAGCCCCCCGCCGATGGCCTCGATCAGCACCAGATCGCCCTGCTTGATGCGGCCATCCTCGGTCGCAGCTGCCAGCGCCAGAGGCACCGAGGCCGCCGACGTGTTCCCGTGTTCCGCAACGGTCGAGACGACCTTGTGCTCTTCCAGCCCAAGCCTTTCGGCCACCGCCGACAGGATGCGCTGGTTGGCCTGGTGAGGCACGAACCAGTCGATGTCCTTCACGTCGATCCCGGCCTGCTGGGCGGCGGCGCGTACACTGTCCGAAATCTTGCCCACCGCGTGCTTGAACACCTGATTGCCGACCATGCGGAGATGGCCAACCGTCTGCGTCGTCGACGGCCCGCCATCAACGTAGAGCAACTCGCGGAACTTCCCGTCCGAGCGCAGGTGGATGCCCTTCACCCCCCGGTCGCCGGCTTTCGCCTTCTCCTGGCGCTCCAGCACGATGGCCCCCGCCCCGTCACCGAACAGCACGCAGGTGGAGCGATCGGACCAGTCGAGAATGCGCGAGAACGTCTCCGCGCCGATCACCAGCGCACGTTCAAACTGTCCGCGCGCAAGAAAGTTATCCGCTGTCGCCACCGCATAGACGAAGCCCGAACACACCGCCTGCAGGTCGAACGCCGCACCGCGCGAGATACCGAGCTTGTGCTGGATGACCGTGGCGGTCGACGGGAACGTGTAGTCCGGCGTCGCCGTGGCGCAGACGATCAGATCGATGTCGTCAGGGCCGACGCCCGCCGCATCCATCGCCTTCTTCGCCGCCTTCGCGCCAAGGTCGGACGTGTACTCGCCATCAGCCGCAATGTGCCGTTTCTTGATGCCGGTGCGCGCGGTGATCCACTCGTCCGTCGTATCGACCATTTTCGCGAGATCGTCGTTCGTCAGCACCCGCTCGGGGAGATGACCGCCAACGCCACGCACAACCGATACGAATTCTGTCACGCAAACGCCTCGTGTTACTTGGCGGCCTGTTCGCTCGTCACTGCAGCGGGCGCCGCAGCGCTCGCACTGGCCACTAACCGTTTCAGGTTCTCTTCCACTTCGGTACGGAAATGGCTCTCGCCCATGCCGGCGGCAACCGAGATTGCCTGCTCGAAACCAACCGCATCCGTGCCGCCATGGCTTTTCACCACAACGCCATTCAACCCCAGGAAAACGGCGCCGTTGACCTTGCGGGGATCAAGCCGCGCGCTGAACTTCTTGAGGGCGGGCATGGCCAGAAGAGCGCCCAGCGTCGCCAGCGGGCCAGACTTGAATGCCTCTTTCAGCATGTCGGACATCATCTTCGCGATGCCCTCGGCCGTCTTCAGCGCAACGTTGCCGGTGAACCCGTCAGCCACCACCACATCGACTTCGCCAAAGCCGATCTTGTCAGCCTCGATATAGCCGCGGAAATCCATCTGCAGATTGCTGCCCCGGATCAGGCGAGCGGCCTCGCGGATCGACTCGTGGCCCTTGAGCTCCTCGGAACCGATGTTCAGCAGCGCCACGCGCGGATTCGCCACGCCGTTCACGACGCGCGCGAACGCCTGACCCATGATTGCGAACTCAACCAGCTGCTCTGCCGTCGCTGCGATGTCCGCGCCCAGATCCAGCATGGCGCAAACGCCGGTCCGCGTCGGCCAACTCGCCGCCAGCGCGGGCCGCTCCACGCCCTCGGCCTTCTTGAGGATCAGCATCGACTGGCCCATCAGCGCGCCGGTATTGCCGGCCGAAACGGCGGCCATCGCCTCACCGTTCTTCACCGACTCGATGGCGTTCCACATGGACGATCCCTTGCCCCGCCTCACCGCATCAGCGGGCTTTGCGTCCATGGAGATCATCTTGTCGGTGTGCCGGATCGTCGTCCGCGCCGCCGCCGTGGGCGCCTTCGCCATCAGCGGCGCCAGCTGCGTCTCGTTGCCATGCAGCAGGAAATTCAGATCGCGACGACGCTGAGCGAACCGCTCAAGCCCTTCGACGACGATCCGGGGCGCGTGATCGCCGCCCATCCCGTCGATGGATATGATCTTGCCGTTCGCCATGTCCGCCGAAGCGCTCCAGCATGGCGCTTACCGAGCGGAATCAACCCGGTGCATCCATGATTCAGGGGGGTCTAATAGCACGAGCGGGGAGAGGTAACAGGCCCCGTGAAGTCCGTCCCTGCGTCACTGTAAGCGCACGGAATTACAGGGAAATTTAGCGCCCGACGCTCAGGGCAGCCGCGGCCAGTTCACTTCGCCGGACATCAGTTGCTCGTCCGTATGCCGCCTCAGCGTGCTCTCGACGAGCCGGACATACTTGCCGAACCGCTCCATTTCCGTGTCCGCGAGCCCCAGATTCCGCACCAGGGAATGCTGCAGGTCCACTTCGGTTTCGCCGGCCAGCGCCTCGTCATAGGCCTTGGCGCGCCCGTAGAAGGCCTCGCCCATCTTGCGGATCTTCTTGCCCACCGTGAGGTCGCCCGTCCCGATGTCGCGCAGGGCCTCGTCAAAGCCGTCAAAGAGGGCGTCGAACACGTCCTGAGCCAGCGCCTTGCCGGCGCCTCCAGCCGCACGCAGCCGCCGGAACATCAGCGCCGCCAACAGGGAGGTCATCTCGAAACGCCCGGAAAAATTGTCGCGGACGCCGCCGTCATAATAGAATTCAGGCTTCAGCGCCTGATCCTGAATGGATCGGTGCAGCCGCTCCACAGCCCAGCGGTTCTTCTTGGATTGAAACCAGCTACCGAGCGCCATGCCTGCCCTTTGGATTCGCCATTGGCGTACCTCACCCCGAGGCGCGCGACACTAGCAGGCTTCCCCGGCCTGGGAAGCCGTCTCCCGAGAGGCGATTTCGCCCCAAAAAAGACCTGATGTCTCCCAGCCTTGCCAAGTCGGTTGGCCTGCCTGTAGCTAGCCCCAAGTACTGGAGTTTCCACATGGCCCTGCGCCGTCTCGCTCTTGTCGGCATTGCCGCCGCCGCCCTCGCTGGCGCCGGCTGCACCGCGACGCGCGACTTCCACGGCTACGTGCCCGACCAGGCCCTCCCGGAAGACGTCAAGCCCGCCGTCGACACGCGCTCGACCGTGCTCGCCCGCCTCGGCACCCCTTCGACGGCTTCGATCTTCGACACCGCCGGCGTGCAGGGCAAGTTCGCGCCCGGCAAGGAAAAGCTCTGGGTGTACATGTCATCCACCCGCGAACGCCTCGCCTTCTACTATCCGAAAGTCGTCCAGCGCCACATCATCGCTGTCCAGTTCGACGAGGATGATGTCGTCTCCGACGTGCTCATCTACGACACCGAGGATGGCCGCGTGATCGACTACAACTCGCGCGTCACGCCCACGCGCGGCCGCGAACTCGGCATCCTGGAACAACTGTTCGGAACGCTCGGTAGCCTGCGCAACCAGCTGCCCGGCATGGACCAGCAGGACAATCGCCAGCCCGGCGACAACCCTGGCCGCAACAACTAGAACCGGATTAGCCTGAGAGCTGGCTTGCGATCTGCGTGAACGTCATCGACACGAGCGCGTCCTTCTCGCCGAGAACCGCGTTCGCAGCTTTCAGGCATTCAGCAGCAGCCAGCTTCTCGTCCAGCTTCTTGAAATTGCCGGCGACGTTGAAGCTCACCTTGTGAGACGCACGCACGATCGCGTCGCGAATGAAGTGCTGCTGCTCGCGATACTTCCACACATCCTTGCCCGGGCCGGCCAGCATGCGCGCGCTGATGAACAGGTAGTTCTTGAGCTTCAGGTCCTTGTCAAAGATCGGGAACACCAGCCCGCCCAGCTCAACCGAACGCGCAACCTCCGCCTCATCAGGCGCCGCAGGCTCCGCGCCATGCTCCTGCGCCACGGCGATTGGCAGGGCAGTCATCACAGCGGCGACCGAAACGGCAGTCAGCAATTCACGACGGGAAAGGCGCATCCCGCCACCTTGCCGGGCAATGGTTGAGGCTGCGTTTACGCTTCTGCAGGCCCGGAAAAGTGCCGCCAACCGGCGCGATCGAAAGCCATTTCATCGCCGTCAGCGCCCAGAACGCTCACGCCCGCCCCCGCATCGACGGCGCCAATCCGGGTGACAACTTGCCCCGCCCGCTCGATCTCCGCGCGAGCAGACTGCGGCGCGGTGAACAATGTCTGGTAGTCGTCCCCGCCAGTCAGCAGCGCCTTCAGCTCGACCTTTGCGTTGGCGACATAAGCGCTCCCGACAGCACTCAAGGGCACATCGCCTGCGCGGATCACCAGCCGCACACCAGACGCTTCAGCCACACGCCCGGCATCTGCCACCAGCCCGTCCGAGACATCCACGGACCCGCTTGCATAAGCAGCAACCAGATCCGCAAACGCCAGCCTCGGCGGCTCCGGCACGCGATAGCGAGACACCAGCAGATTACTTGCCTCGGCCGAAAGCTTCCCGAACGCACCCTTCGCAGCCATCAGACCCAGCACGCTATCGCCAATTGTCCCGCTGACCCAGACATCGTCGCCCACCCGCGCGCCAGACCGGCGTACCGCACCACGCGCGCCCACGCGCCCCAGCAATGTCAGCGATAAAGTCAGCGGCCCGCTGGTCGATGTCGTGTCGCCGCCGACGAGATGCGCGCCCCACCTGGCAAGGTCAGCTCCCAACGCCCGCGCGAAATCACCCAGCTGCTCCGAAGCCCGCCCCTTCGGCCACACCAGCGCCAGCAACGCCGCATCCGGCTTTCCGCCCTTGGCGACGATGTCGGAAACATTCACCCGCACCAGCTTCTGCGCCACGGTCGAGATCGGATCATTAGGCAGGAAGTGCACGCCCTCGACGATCGCATCCTTCGTCGCGATCAGGCCGGGCGCAATCTCCGCCACGTCATCGCGCAGACCATCAGCGCCGGGCGAACTTGCCAGTGGTGCAAAGTATCGGCGGATGAGATCGAACTCATCCATCAGCGTCAGCCAGCACGCACATCGCGCGAGACCGCATCCAGCAGCCCGTTGATGAACTTCGGCTCCGCGCCCTCGAAGAACGCATGTGCAATCGAGACATACTCGTCGAGAATGATCTGCGACGGCAGCCCGATCTCGGCGATCAGCTCATACACGCCCGCCCGCAGGATCGCGCGCGACGTCGCATCCAGCCGCTCGATCTTCCAGCCGCTCGCCAGCCGCTTCATGATCGCAGCGTCGATCGTCTCCTGGCGCTCCACTGTTCCGTCGACAATGGCCTTGAAGATATCCGGATCAGCTTCCTCGACTGGCTCGCCCTCATCGTTGAGGCCCAGACGGTCTTCCATGAAATCCGCGATCACCGAGCGCGCCGACTGCTCGGTCTGCTCCATCTGATACAGCGCCTGCACGGCCGCGAGCCGGGCGCCCGCACGGCGCGCCGCCAGCAGCTTGCGTTCCGCATCAGCGGACAGCGCGTTACTCATGCTCAGCGCCCTTGGTGAAGCGGTACGACAGGCCAACCATGCGCAGAACGGCGGCAACGACTTCCGCGCCCTTGTTCTTCTGCTTGCGATCAGCGCGCACCTTGGCCTGCTCTTCATTCTCGACCGTCAGCACGCCAAAGCCCAGCGGCACGCCGGAGATCGACAGCTCCATCAGCCCACGCGCAACGTGGTTGGTGATGAGATCATAGTGGCTCGTCTCGCCCCGGATCACGCAGCCCAGCGCCACGAACCCGTCCCACTCGCCCGTGCTCGCCGCCATTGCGATGGCTGCCGGAATCTCGAACGCACCCGGCACTTCGAGGAACTCGTGTGTCGCGCCAACCTTATCCAGCCCCTCGACAACGCCAGCCTCCAGCTCCGCCGTGATATGGGCGTAGTAGCGGGACGTGACGATCAGGATGCGGGGTGCGTCAGCCAAGGTTCACTCTCCGTCAATGCGACGCCAGCCCTCGACCGTCAGGCCATATCCGTCAAGGCCCGGCAGCACGTTGGGACGCGTATTGCTCATCAGGATCATGCGCCGCACGCCAAGATCCTTCAGGATCTGCGCGCCAACGCCATATTCGCGCAACGGGTGAGCCGGCTCTTCCGCCGCAGCCGGGGCCTGCCCGCCCAGCGCCCGCGCGATCTCTTCGCCCATGCCCATGCGCACGAACACCGCCACGCCCGGCTCGTCTGAAGCCGAAAGCTTCTCCATCGCCCGCCGCACCAGCCCCTCGCGCTTCCCGGCTTCGCCAAGGAAATCCGACAGGAAGTCGATCCGATGCACGCGCACCAGCGTCGGCTGGTCGCCCTGCACGCGCCCCTTCACCAGCGCCACGTGCTCCGCGCCATCCAGCGTATTGCGGAACACGATCACGCGGAACTTGCCGCCCCACGCGCTCTCGAAATCGCTCTCGATGCGACGCTCGAGGAAGCGGTCATGCCGCCGGCGCCACGCAATCAGGTCCGCAATCGTGCCGATCTTCATCCCGTGCAGCTGCGCAAACGTCACCAGCTCCGGCAACCGAGCCATCGAGCCATCATCATTCATGATCTCGCAGATCACCGCCGCCGGATACAAACCGGCCAGACGCGAGATATCAACGCTCGCTTCCGTGTGTCCCGCGCGAACCAGCACGCCGCCCTCTTTGGCGACCAGCGGGAACACATGGCCCGGCGAAACGATGTCGTCGGCATTCTTGGTCGGATCAATCGCCACCGCGATCGTATGCGCGCGATCATGCGCAGAAATGCCGGTGGTCACGCCTTCCTTGGCCTCGATCGAAACCGTGAAGGCCGTCTTCATGCTCTCGCGGTTCTCCCGCGCCATCATGTCGAGCTCAAGCAGCTTGGCGCGATCGCGCGTCACGGCAAGGCAGATCAACCCGCGCCCGTGCTTCGCCATGAAGTTGACCTGCGCCGGCGTTGCAAACTGCGCAGGAATGATCAGGTCGCCTTCGTTCTCGCGATCCTCGGCATCGACGAGGATATACATCCGCCCGTTGCGCGCCTCTTCCACGATCTCCTCGATGGGAGAGATCGCCGCGGAGAAATCATACTTCTCGATGTGATCTTTCATCAGGCTCGCCACTCAAGCATCCGCGCGACATACCGCGCCAGCATATCAACTTCCAGATTGACCCTGTCACCGGCCTTCAGCTCGCCCAGCGTCGTGACAGACAACGTATGTGGGATCAGCGAAACCTCGAACCACGCATCCCCCTTGGCTGCGCTCACCGCCGACACGGTCAGCGACACGCCATCAATGGTGACCGAGCCCTTCTCGGCAAAGAACTTCGCAAGCTGTTCGGGAATGCGCACGCGCAGCACGCGGCTCTCGCCCACCTGCCGTATCTCGGCCAGCTCACCCAGCCCGTCCACATGTCCGTAAACCAAATGCCCGCCCAGCTCGTCGCCCAGCTTCAGCGACAGTTCGAGGTTCACCCGCGACCCGACCTGCCACTGCCCCAGCGTCGTCCGCGACAGCGTCTCGGGAATGGCTTCCACCACCCACCACGAACCACCGGCCCGCTCACCGAACTCCACAACGGTCAGACAAACACCCGAGTGCTGGATCGATGCGCCCATCTGGATCGCGGCGGCGGGATAGACGCCTTCCACGCGAACACGGCGCAGGCCATTGGCGTCCTCGACGGACGTCACCTTGCCCACGTCACTCACCAGCCCGGTAAACATTCAAACATCCTGATCCGGCCCATCAAGGGCCAGCCCGCCATGCCGCTACGCCCGTCCGGGCCGCCTGACAACCATCGTCAAACCATCAGGTGGGGTCAGCCATACTTAATCCCAAGGCGGCAGCCCCGCATGGCCAATTGGACGCAGGGAATCGGCGCTTTTACGGGGGCAATCACCGCGCAGAACTAGCGCGCGTAGCTTTCCCAGAGATCGACACCGACCTCCTTCACGCCAACACGCGTGAACCTGGGCGCGGCCTCCAGCGTCTCCAGCGACAGCCCGCCCAGACACGGCCGACCGTCCCCGCCCAGCAGCATCGGCGCCCTGAACCATTCGATCCGGTCCACCAGCCCCGCGCGCACGAACGACGCCGCCAGCTGCCCACCGCCCTCGATCATCATCGAGGTCACGCCCGCCCGCTGCGCCGAGTTCATCATCTCGACCAGCGACACGCTGCTCGATCCCTCGCCGGCCGGCAGCATCCAGAACTGCAATCCCCTGGTCGAAGGCCAGCGCTCCAGATCCATCGTCTCGAGCGTCGCGATCGCAACCGGCCCCATCTCCAGCGTCGAGAACAGCTTTGCGCTCGCCGGCACACGCCCCCGGCTATCGGCCACCACGCGCAGCGGCTGCTTCTCGGGCATCGGATCCATCCGCGCCGTCAGCTCAGGGTCATCCGCCAGCACAGTCTCGGAACCCACGATCACCGCGTCATGCAACGCACGCAGGCGATGAACCTCAGCCCGCGCCGGCTCGCCCGTGATCCATTTGCTGACGCCATTCGCCAGCGCAATGCGCCCGTCCAGCGACGTCGCCAGCTTCAACGTGACTGTCGGCCGGCCGGAAGAAGCGCCCGCGCTCATTCCTTCTCGCCGTTGTCGTGATCCTCGGTCTGCTTGGCGACAAACGCCGCGAAGTCAGCCGGCGTCTTGAAGTCCTTGTACACCGACGCGTAGCGAATGAAGCCGACGGGATCGAGCCCGCTCAGCGACTCCATCACCATCTCGCCGATGTCGGATGTCTTGATCTCGCTCTCGCCCATGTTCTCGAGCTGGCGCACGATGCCCGAGATCATGTGATCGAGCTGGTCCTCGCTCACCGGCCGCTTCTGCAGCGCGATCTTCAGCGATCGGCGCAGCTTGTCGCGCTCGAACGCAGCCTTGCGCCCATCGCGCTTCACAACGATCAGGTCGCGCAACTGCACCCGCTCGAATGTCGTGAACCTGCCGCCGCAATTGGTGCACCCGCGCCGCCTGCGCACAGCGGTATCTTCTTCAGCCGGCCGGCTGTCCTTCACGACTGAATCTGCGAACCCGCAGTAAGGACAGCGCAAGCGTTACCTCTTTGCTTTCAACCCCAGGGCGCGGCGTAGATAGGGAAGCGCGCGGTCAGCGCCTTCACTTCTTCACGCACCTTCGTCTCAACGGCATCCGTCTCGCCGCCCTTCGCCAGCGCGTCGACAATCTCGATCATCCACTGGCCAACCTGTTTGAACTCGCCCACGCCAAAGCCGCGCGTCGTTGCCGCCGGCGAGCCGACCCGCACGCCCGATGTCACCATCGGCTTCTCGGGATCGAACGGCACGCCGTTCTTGTTGCAGGTGATGTAGGCGCGCTCAAGCGCCTTCTCGGTCGCGTTGCCCTTCACGCCTTTCGGGCGCAGGTCGACCAGCATCAGGTGCGTATCCGTACCACCCGACACGATATCCAGCCCGCCCGCCTTCAGCGTCTCCGCCAGCGCGTTGGCGTTATTGATCACAGCCTGCGCATAAGCCTTGAACGAAGGCTTCAGCGCCTCGCCGAACGCCACGGCCTTGCCCGCGATCACATGCATCAGCGGTCCACCCTGGATCCCGGGGAACACCGCCGAATTGATCTTCTTGGCAATCGCCTCGTCATTCGTCAGCACCATGCCACCGCGCGGTCCGCGCAGCGTCTTGTGAGTCGTCGTCGTCACCACGTGCGCGTGCGGCAGCGGGCTCGGGATAAGACCAGCCGCCACCAGACCGGCAAAGTGCGCCATGTCCACCATGAAGTAAGCACCGACTTCATCCGCGATCGCGCGGAACGCCGCGAAGTCGATCGTGCGCGAATAAGCCGAGCCGCCCGCGATGATGATCTTCGGCTGCGCTTCCTTCGCCGCCTTGCGCACGTCGTCGAAATCGATCCGGCCATCCTGCAGGCGCACGCCATACTGGTGCGCCTTGAACCACTTGCCGGACTGGTTGGCCTTTGCCCCGTGCGTCAGGTGGCCGCCCGCATCGAGGCTCATGCCCAGAATGCTGTCGCCGGGGGAAATCAGCGCGTTGAACACAGCCTGGTTTGCCTGGCTGCCCGAAGACGGCTGCACGTTGGCGTACTCGCACCCGAACAACTGCTTCGCCCGGTCGATCGCCAGCGTCTCGACCTCGTCCACGAACTCGCAGCCGCCATAGTAGCGCTTGCCCGGATACCCCTCGGCGTACTTGTTGGTCAGCAGCGATCCCTGTGCTTCCAGCACTGCCCGCGAGACGATGTTCTCGGACGCGATCAACTCGATTTGATGAGACTGCCGGCCAAGTTCTTCGCCGATCCACTTAGCGATTACTGGATCAGCCTCCGCAAGACCTGTCGAAAAGAACCCCTTCGTCAGGGAATTCGACTGGCTCATGTGGCGCGACTCCAAGCTTTCGGGGCGGATTTGACGGGCGATACGGGCTCGCCACTCCCTTGGCAAGCCTCCCGGTTCCCTGGCGAAGGCTTGGCCGAAGTTTGCAAACCGACAAAAGGTATCGCTCGCCGATAGGGTAAGCCTGATGGAACAGAATCAGTATTCCCGCTTAATCTACGGTCAGCTACTTGGTATTAGTTGCCCTTGTCTGGTGGTGATGCGTCCGGGGGACGCAAGGTTGCATAGAGCGGGTAGAAAACATGCCAGAAGCATCAGGCAATTCTGTGCTACCAAATGACGAACTGCTCCGAATGACTTCGGAAATAGTGTCGTCCTTTGTCTCCAACAATCCAGTGACCACAGATAGCCTTCCCGAGGTCATCCGTTCTGTTTACCGCACAGTATCTGCACTGTCCGGCGCCCCCGAAACGCGCACCGACGAGAAGCTGAAGCCTGCCGTCCCCATCAGCAAGTCCGTAACAGAAGACTACATCGTCTGCCTGGAAGACGGCCGTAAGCTGAAGATGCTCAAGCGGTACCTGCGCTCCCGCTACGACATGAGCCCCGACGACTACCGCCGCCGCTGGTCCCTCCCCGCCGACTACCCGATGGTCGCCCCCAGCTACACCGAACGCCGCAGCGAATTCGCCAAGAAGATCGGCCTCGGCAAAGGCGTGCGTAAGACGCGCTGAGGCGCTCTAACGTCCAACCGCCCGCCGCCCGCGCGAGGCTTTCGTTGGCGCATCCTTCCGCGCACTGTAAGCCACAAGAATAGCCGGCAGCAGACCGGGGAAGCGCGCTTCGATCTCGTCAAAGCGCGAGGTGTTGTGCATCTCAACGCCCTGCCGCTCGGAGCGTATCAGTCCCGCCTCGCGCAAGACGCGGAAGTGCTGCGACAGCGACGATTTCGGAATCGGCTTGTTGTTCACGCTCGAAAACGCCGCGCAGATCTGCGCACACGACGCGCTGGCGATCTGCGTGAAGATCGACGCACGAACAGGGTCCGCGAGGGCGTGAAGAACGTCCTCGGCGCGGATGTCGTCGCTGGCGGGGTGAAACAGCGGTCTCATGAATCTTTATCTAGGGGGTCTTGAAGCCGGGCTCAATAGTTCTCCATTCCTGAACTAACGAACAAACGTTACAAAAACAGGAACACCCACATGTCAAATCTTGATGGCAAGGTCGCAATCGTCACCGGCGCATCCAAGGGGATCGGCGCCGCAATCGCCAAGGCGCTGGGCGCGCAGGGGGCATCCGTCGTCGTCAACTACGCCTCCAGCAAGGAAGGCGCTGACGCCGTGAAAGGCGTCATCGAACAGTCCGGCGGCAAGGCCATCGTCGTAAAAGGCGACGTGTCGAAACAGGCCGACGCCAAGGGCATCGTCTACGCAGCCATCGCCGCATTCGGCAAGCTCGATATCCTGGTCAACAATTCCGGCGTGTATGAATGGAGCGCGCTTGAAGATGTCACCGAGGGCAGCTTCCACCGCCAGTTCGACATCAACGTGCTGGGAACATTGCTGACCACGCAGGCCGCCATCGGCCACCTCAAGGAAGGCGGCAGCGTCATCAACATCGGCTCCGTCGTCAGCACGTCCCAGCCGGCGCAGTCATCCGTTTATACCGCCACGAAGGCGGCCGTGGATGCGATCACCGGCGTGCTCGCCAAGGAACTCGGCGCACGCAAGATCCGCGTGAACTCCATCAACCCCGGCATCGTCGAAACGGAAGGCAGCAAGGCAGCGGGCTTCATCGGCTCTCCGCAGGAAACCCTCTTCGTCAGTCAGACCCCGCTCGGCCGCACCGGCCAGCCTGACGACATCGCCGACATCGCCGTGTTCCTCGCCTCAGACGCCTCACGCTGGCTGACCGGCGAAAAAATCTCCGCCAGCGGCGGCCTGCGCTAAGGCGCACGACTGAACAAGATGCGCCGGGCTGCACGCTGCAGCCCGGCGCACGCCTCTCACGCTATCTGCGCCCGGCGATGATGCCGAGTCTCGGCAATTCGCCGAAACTGGACGTTGGCAGAACTGCCTCGGATGGAGCGTCATGGGGCGTCGCGGTTTACCAGAGAGCGCTGGACCCACGCCCCAGAGACGACACATTTGCGAGCTGACTTCCCATTTCGGTGAACTGGGGAGGCGGGAATGATTTCACGATTGGTGGTTCTGCTCGCGATCTGCACAGGCGTCTTCGCGGCGCCCGCCTTCGCAGAGGACCTCGATGCGATCCTTTCCAAGGCTGCCGCAGGAAAGAAAGCCCCAGGGGCGGGGCTAATGATCATTCAGAACTACGCAATCGTCGACGAAGCCGTACATGGCGTGCGCAGCCTGAGTGACCCCACACCCGTTTCTAAAAGCGATGTCTGGAACATCGGCTCTGATGGCAAGGCGATGACAGCCGTGATGATCGCTCGGCTTGTGGACCATGGCGCCCTCTCCTGGGAGTCCACCATCGGCGGCGTCTTGCCCGATATGGCTGGCAACGTGCGGCCTGAGTATCGGGCGATCACACTGCAGCAATTGCTAACTCACACGTCCGGTCTTCCAGAGAATATCAGGGACGAGAAAGCCCTCAATTCGCTCTTCTATGACG